>Ga0185299_10001927_pt1 | contig 35179 bp, 43 predicted proteins | sample PaiPotPPA55metaG_FD_128002 | JGI IMG/M metagenome (GOLD analysis project Ga0185299, IMG submission 128002) | Iron sulfur acid spring bacterial and archeal communities from Banff, Canada, to study Microbial Dark Matter (Phase II) - Paint Pots PPA... ...
TTTCCGATTCGGTAGTTGTCGGCCGCCGCATTAGAACCGGCAAGAAAACGACGGCTTAGCCCGATTGTCGTCAGCCTACGGCTCCGAGCAGAAGCCTTCGGCCCAATCCTCGAAGATGACGCCCGATGGATGCCGTCGAGGCCCAGCATCCGGAGCGGCTACCTAATTAATTAAGCAGCGTAAGCAAACTGCTGATTGGCAGTTCTGGTTTTCCGATCGTTTAACGGGAGCTCGGAACCCGGCACGCCTTTCCACAACGATCCAATCCCGTCGAATCCGTTGCGCCCCCCCTTTCTTACTTTGATGATAACACCCGGCCCTCGGATTCCGGGCTCCCGGAGCTTTTTCCTATGATGTTAGAGAGCCATGCCGAGCGTCATCACCACTCCGGAAACCAAGCAGAAGACCGAAGACCGGGTTGTACCGCTCTACAACGTCGTTCTACTGGACGACGACGAGCACACCTACGAATATGTGGTCGAGATGCTCCAGAAACTGTTTGCTTTCTCCGATGGGGACGCCTGGAATCACGCCGTCGAGGTAGACAGCACGGGAAGAACCGTGGTGCTCACGTGCGAGCTGGCGCAGGCTGAATTTGGCCGGGATCAAATCCACGCTTTCGGAGCCGACTGGCGTATGCCGAAGTCGAAAGGGTCGATGTCGGCGATCGTGGAACCATGTTCCTAGGGCCATGCCGTCGTGCTAAGCTAAACTTCATCCGCGTCTGTGGGCTAATTCAGCAGGAGATGACTATGCGTAGTAAGGTAATCTTTACAGTTGTTGCTGTCGTTGCGTCCGTGGCCTCGCTGGCCGCCCAGAGCAAGCCGAATTTCACTGGAACGTGGAAGCTGAACGTAGCGAAGAGCGACTTTGGCGTCCTTCCGCCATCGAACGGCCGGACGGACGTAATCGATCACCAGGAGCCAAATCTGACGGACAGCGTGTCGGACGACGGCGCGCAAGGCCAGCAGAACTACACGCTCAGCATGACCACCGACGGAAAGGAAGCCATTAACAAGCCCGGTGGACTGGATATGAAGAGTACCGCCGCCTGGGACGCTAACAATCTGGTAGTCAATGCAAAGTTGCAGTTCCAGGGCAGCGATGTTTCGATCAAAACTAACTGGGCGCTTTCAGACGATGGTAAAACACTAACGGAAAACGTACACCTGGAAAGCCCGATGGGCGAAACGGACCAAAAGATGATCTTTGAAAAGCAAGAGGGCGGGGCCACCGCGGTTGCTGGAATGAAGCCGGCGGCGGTTGCGGCCTCAGCCAGCGGCGCCAAGCCCAATTACAGCGGGACCTGGAAGCTCAACGTGTCGAAAAGCGATTTCGGTCCGATTCCGGGTCCTGACACCCGCACCGATGTGATCGAGCATAACGATCCTACGCTAAAGGTCAGCACGGCGCAGGAGGGCGCTCAGGGCAAGCAGGAGTATACGCTCAAGATGACTACCGACGGAAAGGAAGCCACCAATACGCCGGGCGGTTTGGAAGTCAAGAGCATCGGTGGATGGGAAGCCAACAACCTGGTCATGAACATCAAGCTGAGGGTCCAGGACAACGATGTAGCGGTAAAGGCCACTTGGCTTCTATCCGATGACGGAAAGATCTTGACCCAGAACCAGCACCTCTCGACGGCTATGGGTGAGTTGGATCAGAAGATGGTTTTCGAGAAGCAGTAGACCGAGCCAAGCCGGAGACTGACTTAATAGGGCGTTGGGAAAGTCTTCGAAATATGATCGTGCCAGGTGAGCGTTTCTTCGTCCACCAGGGCCCACAGCAGACCGATCCCGGCCGCCAGCAGGCTTAGTATTCCGGAAGCGAGCCGATACAGCCGCTGTTTGCGGCGCGGCCGCTGACCATCGAAATCGACCAGCGTGAGACGCGCCCAGCGCATACCGGCCGTGTCACCACCGGCGAGGCACCACAAGATCTCGTAGAAGATCACAAATGCGGCAACGACAGCGACCAGCACAGGCCAGGTTTTAGCGTTGAGCAGCACCTGCCCACCGGCCAGGTAGAAAATAATTCCGAAGATCGCGGTGGCGATCAGAATCATACTGCCATCCAAAGCTGCCGCCATGGCACGGTGTGCTGGAACAGCAACAGGAGCGTCACAATAGATAGCTCCCTCAGCGGATTTTATGGAGCGGGCGAACTCGAGGTTCTGCTGACCGGGAATCACCTTGCGATTGCGGACTCGCCGCACCGGCGGGGACTGCTGCCGTAAGGGGGGCGCCACTGACGGGGCGATCGATTCAAACGGCACCACTCGCGGCAGCTCTCGTCCGCTAAACAGAGAAGGTTGATAGGTGATGGGCCGGCGGGGCGGCTGTGGAAGTTGTGTTGCAACACGACCAGTCGAATCGGCCGATTGGCTTTCAATGAATTCAGGGCGCAACGCTGGAACCGCGGCCGACGTCGTGTACACCGGCGTCATGCGCAGACGACGGCCGCAACGGCCACAACGATGATCATCTTCGGCGTTCGAAGCCTGACAAAAGCGACATTCCATGCTGCTCACCAACCTCCTGCGCTTGCGGGATCTAGCAATCCGTGTTACGGTTTTCGGTTGAGGCCGTTATTGTTAGTACTCGCGGGCCCCAGCTCGCGTCCAAAAAATGAGCTTATCTCCTTTCGTAACATATTTGGGCTGAAATGTCACGCACTTTCTTTGGCCTGCTGCCTTGCGATTGTGTAGCGGCCATGCTTCTGGCGTGGCCGGCCGTCGCGCAGGTTCCTCCTTTTGTGCCTCCTCCTCCGCCGGCGCCTAGCCAGCCGGATAGTGTCCCGAATGCAGCCAATCCGAACCAGCGGCTAAAGACACAGCGGCCGAACGCACCGGGTCCCAATGACGTATTCGTCGACGCGGTGAGCCAGGAAGTGGACGGCTCGATGCGCCACCTGCGCGGGAATGTGCGCCTGGAAATGACCGACAAAAAACTGGAAGCCGACGAGGTCGATTACGACGAAGACACCGGCGACGCCGAGTTCCGGGGCAACGTCCGCTATGAAAACTTCATCGACGGGACCAAGCTAAATTGCGACCACGGCACGTACAACGTCAACAGCGAGACAGGGCTTTTTTACGATCTACGCGGAACCTCAGTGCCTAGAATCATAGCGCGTCCCGGATTACTTACCACCAGCAATCCTTTCTATTTCGAGGGTAAGTGGGCGGAGCGCAAGGAGGATCGCTACATCGTTCACGATGGCTTCGTGACAGATTGCAAAGTTCCCAAGCCGTGGTGGCGGCTAACCGGCCCCAAGTTTGACATCATGCCTGGTAATCGGGCCATCGCCTACCACGCCGTTTTTCATGTCAAGCGGCTGCCGTTATTCTATTTGCCGGCTTATTACAAATCGCTCAAGAAGTTGCCGCGCCAGAGTGGGTTCGTTGAGCCCAGCTTTGGCCGCAGCACGCTCTTCGGTGAATTTTTGGGCCTCGGGTACTTTTGGGCCATCAGTCGCAACGCCGACTTGCTTTATCGGGGCGTGTATTACAGCCTGCGCGGGCTGGCGAGCACGGTAGATTTTCGCTACAAGGTGACGCCCGGCACCGATTTCGGATTTTATCTCTACGGCGTGAACGATAAGGAGAAGCAGGGAGGATATCAGTTCACTTTGAACGGCCGCTCCGATCTTGGCCACGGCTGGGAAGCGCGCGGGCAAGTCAACTATCTGAGCTCATTCCTGTTCCGGCAGACCTTCAGCCAATCGTTCCATGATGCGATTTTTTCCGAATCGCATTCGGTCGGTTTTATAACCAAGCACTGGGACACTTTTGGCTTCTATGTGGTAGCTGATCGTGACGAAGAATTTCAAAGCGTGACGCCGGACGACAAGATTGTTATCCGGAAGCTGCCCGAGGTTGAATTCTTGAGCCGGGACCGGCAGATTGTGGGCGGCGTGGTACCGGTGTGGTTCTCGTTCGAAAGCAGCGCCGGCTTATTGGACCGTACCGAGCCGGATTTCCAGACCCGGCGGTTCGTGCCGCGCGTCGACGTGAGTCCGCGGGTCACCACGGCATTTCACTTCTCCGGTTTCAGCCTGACGCCCAGCTTCGCGATTCGCGAGACCGCCTACGGGTCCAGCATGGTAAACGGCCAGTTGAGCGGCGATAACGTGGTGCGGAACGCGCGCGAGATTCGCATCGAGTTGATGTTCCCGTCGCTGGAGCACATCTACAAGTCGCCCAAATGGCTGGGTGGGGAAAAGGTGAAGCACGTGATCGAGGCGCGGGCCGAATATGTGCTGGTCGGCGGCGTGGATAATTTTAACCGCATAATCAGGTTCGATGAAACCGATTTGCTCTCAGACACCAACCAAATCACGCTGTCGATCACCAACCGGCTGTTTGTCAAGAATAAGGACGGCAATGTCACTGAGGTGCTGAGCTGGGATCTCTCGCAGGCCCGCTATTTCGATCCGACATTTGGCGGTGCGGTGATCGCCGGGCAGCGCAATGTAGTAGCGAGCACGGAAGAGCTGGACGGGTTCGCATTTCTGAACGGACCGCGCAATTATTCTCCAGTGGTCTCAGCGCTACGCTTTCAGGAGAAGCTAGGTATGGAGTGGCGAGTGGCCTACGATCCGCTTCTGGGGCACATCAGCAATACCGTTTTCTCGGCCGACTATCGCTTTTCGAAGTACCTCATTTCGGTCGGTCACAGCCAGGTGCGGACCGATCCGGCGGTTGCGCCCAGCTCCGACCAAATCCGCGCTCTGCTGGCCATCGGCAATCAGAACCGCAAGGGGTGGAACGCCGCCGTTAGCGTTTATTATGACTACAAGCGCGGAATCCTGGAGTTTGCGACCACTGAAATAACTTACAACACCGATTGCTGCGGGATTAGCGTCGAGTACCGGCGCTTCAATTTCGGAACTCGTGACGATTCGCAGTATCGCGTGGCATTCGCAATATCGAACGTCGGAACATTCGGGACGCTGCGGAAACAGGAGAGGATTTTTTAGCGGGGCGCGAGCGCGCGAATGGAGGGAGCTATCGGGCGTCGGTTCCGATGGCTTCGTCCAGCAAGACGCTGAACTCCCGGGCTTTGTGCTCGACTTTGTGCTTCAGCGAAGCGAGTTCGCCTTCGAGCGTATCCAACTGATCGACCAGATGCAGGCAAGCCAGCACAGCGGCGCGCGTAGAGTCGATATTTCCGCCGCGGGCCGCGATGGACGACATCAGGTCGTCTATCCGATGAGCTAGTTGTTCGATTCTTCCCGGATCCTCGCTGGCCACCAGCGAGTAGGTCTGGTTAAAGATCGTGACACGGACGGGTTCCGTGTTGGGCATGCTTTAGCTTGCCATCTCTAGGTAGTGCTAAGCAAATCCATCTGTCCGAGCAGTTTCTCGATGCGCGTGCGTACCTGCTTGCGCTCGGAGCGCAGCTCATCGAGCTCCTGTCGATAGGAGTCGCGGTCTTCAAGGGCCGAACGCAACTGGACCTGCAGGTCGGCCTTTTCGGCGCGCAGATTGGAGACCAGCTCAGCCGCGCGCGTGATGCGCTCTTCGAGACTGGCAAGGGGATCGATTTCCCGTTGATCTGGGCTCAGGTGTGGTGCTGGACTCATGTTAAGACCCCGCGTGGGCGGCTTTCGCCGTCTGGACCAGCGCTGCAAAAGCTGTGGCGTCGTTGGCGGCCATGTCCGCCAGAATCTTACGGTTCAAGTCTATGCCGGACTTTTTGAGGCCGCTGATGAACTTACTATAAGAGATTTCAGCCGCGCGGCAGCCGGCGCCAATGCGGATGATCCAAAGCGACCGGAAATCGCGCTTCTTCCGCCGCCGTCCGACGTAGCCGTAACGCAACGCCTTCTCGACGGCCTCTTGCGCGGCCCGATTCAGTTTGCTCTTAGTGAGAAAAAAGCCCGACGCCCGTTCCAGCGTCTTCTTGCGGTAGGCTCTACGTTTGGTTCCTCGTTTTACTCTCGGCACGTTTCAACTCCTGTTTGTGATTAAGCCGGCGATAAAGGTACGTGCGGGCACCCATTCGCGCGGCGCGTAAACCTAATACGGTATCATGCGCTTCAGCTTGGCCTGGTCGGCCGGATCGGCCACCACGGCATGTTTGAGCTTGCGCTTGCGCGAGCGCGGCTTGGAGGTCAGAATATGGCGGGCAAATGAATGGTGACGTACCACTTTACCCGTACCGGTCTTCTTGAACCGTTTAGACGCACCCTTATGTGTCTTCAGCTTCGGCATTCAATTTTTCCTGGGTTAGACTGCGACGTTTTTAGTGTATCACAAAGCCGGTGGATGGTAGTGCGCCAAATCTGTGTCCCTCGCACTTTTCATGTTCGCAGAAGAATGAACGGCAACACGGCGAGAACTATTCCACAAGTGACGATCCAGCCCTCCTGTCGCCACTCTTTATCGCAAATGCGGAACATTCGGTAATGAAACATTTCCGCAAAGAAATACGCCCCGGCCAAAATTAGAGACGCGATAATTCCGGCGAGGGTAGTGATCGGGCTAAATACACGCTCCGCATGAGCCGAAGCCAACAGTGGAGTGATAATCCCGAAAACGACGGAACAGACGGTTCCGAGAAGTATCAACAGCAGGGAAATCGGGAACTGAGAAAGGTCGATCAAAATGCTTTCTTTAAGCTTCTGACCGGGTTGGCGGTAGTAACTCGCTTCCCGCTGAATTCTGAAGCTTAGAAACGTCCCGAGAAAGCCCGAAAGAATCGAACCGGCAGTCAAAGCGGCGTCGTAGAAATGCTCCATCTGCGCAGGCGTCATGGGCGCGATGATATCACGGCTATGTGGTATGTGGGGGGCTTGAGAAACTAGGCAGCACAGCGGCCCAGTTAGCGCACCAACCCGAAACAATTAAGAATGTTCCTGTTTTATAATGAGTGCATGAGTGAAGACTGGGTGTTTCGGAGAGCCGAGCGCTTCAAGGCCAAATTGGCGGTCAATCGGCAAAGGGAACAATGGCAGGCGAATGCAGCTGCCTCAGCGGACGCGATGCTCCTGAACGGCGAAGGGAAATTGCTCGCAACGCCATTTCAACGCGATGGGCTAAGAAAGACGTATAGACAGGTGGTCTGAATACCATCTCTAGTTGAAGCTTAAGCAGTAACGCAAATGTTGAACGTGAATGAGCGGCTAGCGCGATCGATTCTCGCAGCGCTCCATGTCTTGACTTCAGCGTTAGATTCATTGCGTGATGAAGAGAAACGTCGCGTATCGGAGCGTGAAAATTACATACCAGAAGCGATTGGTATTCTTTCTAACATCAGAGATAGCTTCGATGCTTTTATAGTGGAGAGCAATACTGATAATCAAAAAACACAACGTTTCCAGAGGAAATCGTTGCGGGTTCAATGGTGGCTCTTTGGGGCCACCGCTGCCGCTTTTGTGGCCGCTGCTATATACGCCAATGTCGCCCGTCTGCAAAAAAACACGATGGACGACACGTTTAAAGAAATGCAGAAACAGACCGCCCAGGCTCAGGAAGCTAACAGGCTTACAGTGGAGAGCGAGAGGCCGTGGATCGGCATTGCCATTACTGTTCAGGGATGGGTAGAAGGAAAAGTCGCCACATCTGCTGTTACTTTCACCAACGGGGGAAGGCGTCCAGCAAAGCTTCTCGGTGCCCGGTTTGGAAACCATGAGTACGTGACTTTCCCTGAAAGTCCCGACTATCCGCGGCAACCAACCGATGTGCACAGCGTTGTTCTCATAATCCCGAATGGAATTGCATCCAGTGCGCAACCACTTGGACAAGTCACGCACGACAGATTGAACGGATTGGCACAAAGGCAAAAGAAGTTTTTCGTTTACGCGAGTGCCGACTATGAAGATGTGACCACGCACGTCAAACACTGGATACACGCTTGCGTGCAGTACTTGCCTGGATTCACGAATCAGGCCAACGGATTTGTAAGTTGCGATAGTTACAATGACATAGATCAGCAATAAAATGGGTAGCACGAATGGCCGACCCATTTGAAACTTCACGCCGGAAGGTTGCTCGCGCGAAGGCACACATTGCGGACCTCGAAAGGGAGACGAGAGTCTTCTTCGAGGCACGCCCTTACACCGTGGCGGTAGAGCTTGACCCTGAGGAGCCGAGGCATCAGGTTCACAAGCTCAAGTTCGATAGGCCCCTGCCGGATTCTTTTGCGACTCTGACTGCTGATGCTGTGCACAACCTCCGCTCTGCACTCGATAACGCTGGGTACGGCTTGGCCGTAGCTGCTGGAAGAGTCAACCCGAAGTACACTGCCTTCCCCTTTGCTGGCGGTGTTGTCGAATTCGATAACTCCATTAAGGGAAGGTGTAAAGACATCCCTGAAGAACTTCACGCGGTATTTCGTGCGTACAAGCCGTACAAGGGAGGGAACGATTTTCTCTGGGCACTTAACGAAGTATCGATCACAGACAAACACAAGTTGCTCGCCGTCGCGCTTGCTTCCATGCTCGGCAATATGAAAGGGGAAGGCGCCCTCGTCAGCATGCCCATCAATCCCGTTTGGGATGGCGTCAAACAGGAGATCGAACTCGCTAGGTGCGTTGCTGGAGCCGCAGTTAAGTACCATGCAGAGTATGCTCTGCTCGTAGCCTTCGACGAAATAGCGGTTGTAGGTGGAGAACCGGTGCTTAATGTCTTGGACTACTTTGTCCACATCGTTGTGGATGTCCTGTCGGCTCTTGAGGCTGAGGCACGAAGGATCGGGCTTGTCAACTGAAGGCCACAGTTCTATGCTCTCCAAAACCACACTACCCATGCGGGCGGGTCAACTGTGGTCGGCCTGGTATTCCTCTAACCAAGCCATCTGGATCGCTTCGAGTTTCCCTTCGGTGGATCCTTTCGGGTCGTCCTTGAAGTCCTCCAGCTCGGTGACCCATTGGTGCAGATCGGTGTAGCGGATGTGGGTCGGGTCGACGTCAGGAAATTTCTCGTAAAGGGCGAGCGCGATATTGTCGCTCTGATCCCAGGTGAGTTTAGGCATCGATCTTGGTCCCCTTCAAAGCTCCCTTGACGGCGGAGTTCATCATGTTCTCGGCCAGCTTCATAGTGGCTTGATCGAGCTGCGCGATTTTGGACGCGATCAAGAGATGATTGTCGTGATGATATACCACCAGTAGCTCGTTGAACGCCTTCTCGATGGCGGCACGTTCCTCGGCAGTTAGCTCGAAGTATGCATCATGCTGGCGCGCTTTCTGGACCGCGGCCATAACAGCGTCCGCTTCCAGGCGCTGCTCCCGCACCTGGCGCTCGTTGAAATCCTGCTCGGCCTTTTCGACCGATTCCAGAATCATCTTTTCAACCTGTTCGTCGGTCAACCCATAGGACGGTTTGACATCGACGCTTTGCTCCTTGCCGGTGCGCAGATCGCGAGCCGTGACGTTCAAAATGCCGTTAGCGTCGATCAGGAAGCGAACCTCGATGCGGGCCATTCCTGCAGCCATAGGATCAATGTCCTTGAGATCGAAGCGGGCCAAGCTGCGGTTATCTTTGACCAGTTCGCGCTCACCCTGGACCACGTGGATCAGAACATTGGTCTGGCCCTCGACGCCGGTGGTGAAAAGCTCGGTGGCGCTGGCTGGAATGGTCGAATTGCGATGGATCAGCTTGGAGACAATGCCGCCCATGGTCTCGATACCGAGCGACAGCGGCGTCACGTCGAGCAGCAGCTTATCCTCGACCTCGCCCGACAAGATTCCGGCCTGGACCGCCGCGCCCAGCGCGACAACTTCATCAGGATTCAGTTCAGTGTGCGGCACGGAGCGGAACAGATTCTCGACAGCCGAGCGAACCAGGGGGATGCGCGTTGAGCCGCCTACCATCACCACTTCATCGATCTGATCCACGCTGACGCCAGCGTCCTTCAGGCAGTCGCGGCAGGGGCCGAGCGTGCGGTCGACGATGGGCGTGATCAGCTTGTCGAACAACTCGCGCTGCAGCTCGCGCAGATACTTCTTACCCCGATATTCCAGCTCGATGGTGGTGTAGGGAACGAACGAGAGCCGTTCTTTGGCTTGGATAACAGCTCGGCGCAGGCGCTGGACGCCTTCGGAATCGGTGGAAAGGTCCTCGCCCCATTCGCTTTGCACGTCTTCGAGCGCGATGCGCAGCAGCAGATTGTCGATGTCGTCGCCGCCCAGATGCGTGTCGCCATTAGTCGCGAGCACCTCAAAGATGCCGTCGTGTAGCTTGAGAATGGAGATGTCGAAGGTGCCGCCGCCCAAATCGTAAACCGCGATGATCCCGTTCTCGCGTTTGTCGAGCCCGTAGGCGAGCGAGGCGGCAGTTGGTTCATTCACCAGACGCAGCACTTCCAGGCCGGCGATGCGTCCGGCATCCTTGGTCGCCTGGCGCTGGGCATCGTTGAAATAGGCCGGAACGGTGACGACGGCTTTGGTGATCGGATACCCGAAAAAGGCCTCGGCATTCTGCTTCAACTGGCGCAGCACGAAGGCCGAGATCTCCGGCGGCGTGTAGGTTCGTTCACCCAGCTGGAGCTGGAGAACCGCTTCGCTGCCGGGAGCCAGGCGGAAGGGGAAGAGCTTCAGCTCTTCGGCGATGTCGTCGAGGCCGCGGCCCATCAGGCGCTTGACGGAGTAAACCGACCGCTCGGGTTGCGTGATGAGCAACTCCCGCGCCGGATTGCCGACTACGATCTCGCCGGAGGGATTAATCGACACCACACTAGGCACCAGCTTGTCGCCGTCGGCGCCGGGAATGATCTTCGGGCCGGTGAGGTCCATGAAGGCGACCAGGCTGTTGGTGGTTCCCAGGTCGATGCCGACGACGCGTTCGGTTGTGCCAAAATCGATGTCCATGTCAGGTGGTGGGCTGAGGGACGGGGGTCGCGGGGGATAGGGTTTTGTGAACCTCGTCCACCAGATTTAAGATATATTTGCGGCGGTTCAAGGCACCGCGAATCTCGGTCAGGACGTCACGGCTCTGCGATTGATCGTACTTCTCGAACAGCGACTCGAGCTGCTGGTCGACATCGGCGAGCATATTGGTGAAAGTCTTTTCGGCCGCTTCCAGTTGCGGGCGGGCGCTATCGTCGCCTGAGCGCATCTCCTCCAGCGCCAGGTTCAGCTCGAAGACCTCCTCCAGAAGTTCTGGGGGCACGTCCTTGGAACGCTGCTCACCGATGTCAAATCCTTCCTGGCCGAGCAGGTACTGTGCGCGTTTTACCGGATCCTTCAGCGTCCGGTAAGCATCGTTCAGCGCGGACGACATGTCGAGCGCGCGCTGCTGCTCCGCCTCAGGCTTTTGCATGAAGCGGTCGGGATGAAGCTGCCGGCTTAATTCGTAATAGCGCTTCTGCAGTTCGTCTAAGGAAAGATTGAGGCTGCGTGGAATCCCAAGTAACTTGTAATAGTCGGTCACGCCGAGAACGATGTTCCGCAGCCACAGCTCTTCTTAGCGTGCGGGTTATCGAATTCGAACCCGGAGTGGATCAGAGAGTCCTTCCAATCGAGCGTCATGCCGTCCAGATAGACCATGCTCTTGGGATCCACAAAAACCTTCACGTCTTCGAACTCGAACACTTGGTCGGTGGCCCGCGGTTTCACGTCGAACTTGAACAGATAACTCAGGCCCGAGCATCCGCCGCCGAGTACACCGAGGCGCAATCCACCTTGCACACCATGCTTGGCGAACTGTTCGCGGATTTTGTCGACAGCTTTCGGAGTTACAGTAATCATACAGTTCAACACAGGCAAGAATGCCTGTACCACCTACTTAGTAGATGCGACGGCTTCGGGCTGGGTGGCAGCCTTCTTCTTGTAGTCGGAAATGGCGGCCTTGATGGCATCCTCAGCCAGGACCGAGCAGTGGATCTTCACGGGCGGCAGGCTCAGCTCATTGACGATGTCGGTGTTCTTAATCTGAAGCGCTTCGTCCACCGTTTTGCCTCGCAGCCATTCCGTGGCAAGCGACGAGCTGGCGATTGCACTGCCGCATCCAAAGGTCTTGAACTTGGCATCCTCGATGACGCCTGTTTCAGGATTCACCTTGACCTGCAGTTTCATTACGTCGCCGCATTCCGGAGCGCCCACCATGCCGGTGCCGACATTGGGATCGCTCTTATCCATGGAGCCAACGTTTCGGGGGTTGTTGTAGTGGTCTAAAACCTTATTCGAATAAGCCATATTTTTGTCCTCTTAGTGCGCGGCCCATTGGACCTTCGATAAATCAACACCTTCCTTCGCCATCTCGTAGAGCGGCGAAAGTTCACGGAGCTTTTTCACAACGTCGATCACCTTGTCAGCCACGTAATCGACTTCCTCTTCGGTATTGAAACGGCCGAGGCCGAAACGGATAGAGGAGTGCGCCAGATCGTCACCGGCGCCCAGAGCCTTCAGCACGTAGCTGGGTTCGAGAGTCGCCGATGTACAAGCCGATCCGCTAGAAACCGCGATGTCGTTGATGCCCATCAAAAGCGATTCGCCTTCCACGTAGGCGAAACTGATGTTCAAGTTGTTCGGCACCCGATGTTCCATGGTGCCATTCACGTACACTTCATCTAGTTGCGCTTCCAGCTTGCTACGCAGCCTGTCCCGCAGATACGCCATCCGTTTGGACTCTTCCGGCATTTCCGCCTGGCAGAGAGCGCAGGCTTCGCCGAGTCCAACGATTCCGGGGACGTTCAGCGTACCGGAACGCATACCGCGCTCATGGCCGCCGCCTTCCATCTGCGCGGTAATCTGTACGCGCGGGCTCTTGCGCCGCACATAGAGCGCTCCGACGCCTTTGGGCCCGTAAATCTTATGGCCGCTCATGGACATCAGGTCGATGTTGTCTTTAATCACATTCACCGGCACCTTACCGACCGCTTGCGTCGCGTCGCTATGCACCAACACGCCTTTCGACTTCGCTAGCTTTCCGATCTCGGCCATGTTCTGAAGAACGCCGATTTCGTTGTTGGCGTACATGATGCTCACCAGGATGGTTTTGTCGGTGATGGCATCCTTCAACATATCGAGATCTACGAGACCGTTGCTCTGCACCGGCAGGTAGGTCACGCGAATCCCATGCTTCTCCAGCCGCTTGCAGGTATCGAGCACAGCTTTATGCTCGGTGGCTGCGGTAATGATGTGATTGCCCTTCTCGGCATACATCTCCGCGACGCCCTTCAGCGCCAGATTGTTCGACTCAGTGGCGCCGCTGGTGAAGACGATCTCTTTTGGAGTGGCGCCGATCAGATCGGCGATCTGCTTGCGCGACTTCTCCACCGCCTCTTCAGCCTGCCAGCCAAAGCTGTGATTGCGGCTGGCGGAGTTTCCGAACGTCTCCATGAAGTACGGCTTCATCGTTTCGAACACGCGCGGGTCCATCGGCGTGGTGGCGTGATAGTCCATGTAGATCGGCAGTTTCATACTTTGGTTCCTCATATCGCTGGCGTCGTCACCGGCAGGCCGTAAAGCCGCTCGGACGCTTTGGTCAGATTCCCTTCCGACTGGCTTGAGTCGGCCGACATATCCGCAATTGTGATGCTGGCCAAAAGCCGCAGGATTCCTTCATGAACCTTTTGCAGCGGATCGCGAACGATGCACTTGTCGGTGTGGGCGCAATACCCATGCTCGGTGAAACAGGCGGTCAAAAAGATGGGGCCGTCGATGGTGCGGATCACGTCCAGCGCGGTTATCTCGCGCGCCTCACGCGCCAGTTTGTAGCCCCCGTTGGTGCCGTGCTCGGAGCGCAAAAAGCCGTTTTTGACCAGTTTTTGCAGGATTTTTGATAGCAAAGGAGAGGGAATTCCGTAGGTTTCGGCGATCTCCTTGGCGCTCGAACTGGCCGGGACACGCATGGCGAGGTGCTTGAGGGCGATCAACCCGTAGTCGGCTTTTTTCGTCAATTTAAGCATCTCGATGTAATCCCGACCGGAATGGTCCTACTTGATTATGGACCATTTTGGTCCGCTCGTCAACTAGATAGCTTTCAATGACATAGACTGGTCCCAGTGGCTCTGGATATCCAGCCGGCGATCTCCCAACGGACCGCGGAGTTACATCGCCAATTCGTAGCAGCGGAGCCTTTCCGGCACGTCGTGATCGATGAATTCCTGGATCCCGAGTTGTGCCATCAATTGATGAAGGAGTTTCCGGCGTTCGATTCGGCGCACGCTACCAATGAACGCGGCGAAACGGGACGCAAAGCGGTGGTTTCGGAGCCGGCGCGCCTGGGTCCGGCTTATGCCCGCTTCGACCAGATGATCCGGGGGCGCGAGTTTCTGGAGCTGATGAGCGGGATCACTGGGATTCCAAAGCTGCTGTACGATCCGGAATACGTGGGCGGCGGCACGCACGAGAACCTGGACGGCCAGGACCTGGATCCGCACGTCGATTTCAACTATCATCCCAGCCGGCAATGGCATCGGCGGCTGAACCTGATCGTCTTCTTGAATCCGGAATGGGATCGGGATTGGGGAGGCTGTCTCGAGTTTCTACCCGATCCTTGGACGGCGGACGGCGCGCGGCCAACCGAAGTGGTGGTTCCGCTGGCGAATCGGGCGGTCATCTTTGAAACGAACGAGCATTCCTGGCACGGCTTCCGGCGCATCCGGCTGCCAGCGGGGAAGCGCATCTCGCGCCGGTCGATCGCGATTTATCTTTATACCGAGGAGCGGCCGGAATTGGAGCGCGCGGTCTCGCACGGAACCGTGTATGTCCAGCGGCAGCTTGCCGATCATATTCAGCCGGGCTACGCGCTGAAGGAAGGCGATGTGGAGGAGATCCGTGGGTTGCTGGCGCGCCGCGATACGCAGATCAAGTTCTTGTACGAGCGCGAACTCGAGTTTTCAGCGCTGATCTCAGGTATGCTGCGGTCGCCCTCGTTCCGGATCGGACGAGCGGTCACATGGCCGGCGCGGGCCATGCGTCGTGTCGTAAGATGGTTACGAAAGTTCACCAGGGCGGGGTTGGCCTAGCGGTCGGGCGTCAGCCTTCCAAGCTGATTTACACGGGTTCGATTCCCGTACCCCGCTCCAAGAAACCGTGTCTAACAGACAACATGCGGCCCCCGGCGCCATGCCCGATGTTCCCGAGCCATCGCTGGCGGAACGCGCGCGCACACTGGGCGTGCTTGGCCTGATCGGCAGCCTGTCGACGCACTCGCAGAAGTTTCCCGGATTTCCTTTCGGCTCCATGATGCCTTACGCGGCTGACGAGCTCGGCCGCCCGATATTCTTCATCAGCAGCATGGCGATGCATACGCACAACCTGCGTCAGGATCCGCGCGCCAGCTTACTCATCACGCAGCCGGATGTTTCTGGAGATCCTCTGGGCGCCGCCCGTCTGACGCTGGTGGGCGAAGCCAAGGAAACGCCCGCGGAGGAGGTGAGAGAACTTTATCTTTCACGGTACGAAAACGCAAAGTTCTGGCAGGATTACACCGATTTTGCGTACTACCGGCTGCAGGTCTCGGCAGTGTATTTCATTGGCGGCTTCGGCGTGATGGGATGGATTTCCGCCGAAGACTACGCCAGTGCGCCACCGGATCCTCTGGCGCAGGCCGCGCCAGGAATCATCCGGCACATGAATAGCGACCACGCCGATGCTCTTCGTCTGATAGCACGCCAGTTTGCGGGGGAGGTCACAGATGAAGCAGCGATAACCGCCGTAGATCGGCTGGGTTTCCATCTCCGGCTCAAGTCAGGCGATAGAATCTACGGCCGGCGCGTGGCTTTTCTTCGGGAAGTAACAAATACGGAAGACGCCCGAGCAGTTTTCATAGAGATGGTCCGGCAGGCGAAATCAACAGAATCGGTTTGATCCGGCGAAGACCCTCACTTACCGCGGCCTTTCGGGCCCTGCGCGATCATCTGGATGGCGATGATCCAGTCCTTATTCTCAGCGTTGTCCCTGGCCACGGCGTACAGCACCTTTCTATCCGGGCCGCTGAAGGCCAGGCTGATGATACCGCGCGGCGTAGGAATCAGGCCGAGATACTTGCCATCCGAGCCGATCACCTGCACACCCGGATTCGTGCTCACATAGATGTGTCCGGCGGCGTCAAACGTGCTGCCATCGCCATTTCCACCGTGCTCCAGCTTCGCGAACTCACGCTGGTTGGTGAGCGAGCCGTCTTTCTGAACGTCAAACTCGGCTAGTGCCGGCCCGTTGGTGACATAAAGGTGTTTTTCGTCGGCGCTGAGGATGATGCCATTCGTGGTGAGATTATCGCCGTAGCGGAAGATCTTGCCTCTCGGATCAGCGTAAAAGAGCCCGCCCATGGTGAAATACGCTCCGCCCTTGCTGTCCGCCGTTAGATCGTTGAGAACGCCGCCGATGCAATCCAGAGGATCGCCATCGTAATGGTTGGCCAGAGTTTTGCGCTGCGGGGCCAGTTCCTCGATGGATGGATTCAAACCCCGGTTCACGAGAAACAGGGCGCCTTTGGAGTTCATCGCTACCGAACCGCCGGTATTCGTGCTTATGTAAGCGACTGAAGTTTTGCCGTTCTTGTCGAGCTTCACGACATCGCTCTTGTCGTTCTGCGCGATCAGAAGGCCGCCATCGTTGGTGGCGATGATGCCGTCGGCATTGTTACCGTCCACCTCCCAGATCTCTTTCCACTGCTGCCCCGCGGCGACGACGCCGGGGATTTCCGTTACTGTGTACTCCCTGGGACCTGCCGATGCGGTCGCTGGGCCCCGGCCCCGACCTGGTCCGCCCCGCCCTCCCCTGCCCTGAGGCGGAGTCTTACATGCTTTCAGCACCTCTGGTTCTCTTTCGTCCTGTGCCGCCTGCACTCCAGGCCCTGACCGAAGCCCGGCAGGGGGCTGAATCTGGCACAAGACGGAAGTTGCGCCGAGGACTCCCAGCGCAATCGTGAGCATTTCCGTAGATTTCATGAGCTTCACCAATATCCAATCATGCGGCCGGCGCTTATGGCGGTAAACCAACAGACGAGTGATATGCCGCCGAAGACCGCCAAGGTTGTCTGTTCGCGCGACGAGAGTTCCCGGCTCTTATGTTGCTTCCAGGCCGGTAAACAATTTAGGGCGGCAACATTGAGGAGGCCCAAGCCGATTGCCGGAAATTTTATGTAGATGAATGGATTACCGACGTATTCCGTAGCCTTCGTTGCCAGCAGGCAGATGCCGCTGGCGGCCGCGATGACAAAACCTGTGGTGGCGACGGGGACGGTTGGGTTGCTGATCGCAGGCAGGGCGACGTTGCGCCACAGGCCTACCAGCCGCAGATCGAGGATAAACACAGAACCGAAGAGTGTGGCTACGCCGAGGATGTGGACCAGATTTACGACGCCGTAAGTCCACACACCTGATTCGCGCATCGCGTGGCCGAGGGCCGAGGCTTGCAACCACGCCATGAATTCGTACAAAACGGTTCCCTGGCTACTCTTATTTGCGGTCGGGATAGACGTTGAAGGTGCGGCCGTTCCAGATTACCCGCTCGGTCTTGACCTCGAAACGATTTGCATCGCGATTGCGATGACCATGGATCGTAACGGTTGCTCCTACGGGGATGATCCCTTCCTTCAGTCCTGCGTGCTGGGTACGGGCCGGCGGAGCTAATGTGAGATCCCAGAGTTTTCCGTCAGCGCGTATTTGCATCGTCGCATGCGGCCCAGCCAGGCTAACGCCTCGTTCAACTGTGCCCGTCAGCTCGAATTCCTCATCTGAGTTCCCCGCCCAACCGTGATGGGCGGATGCTGGAACAGCTGAAAGCAAAGCGATCAGGATACCAAGGCGAATGGAAAGCGAGAGCCTCGAGTGCATGGCGTACCTCCCTAACTCGACATGATACTACCATCTAATTCCGCTTCGGGGCGCTCACTTCGATGACGCTCACGGCCGCTCGCCCAGAAGCGTCTTCAACCGGTCATAGCCCGCGCGGCTCACTTGAAGCTGGGTCCCATCTGAAAGCACGGCAACGCGGCTGTCCTTGGCATAGGGTTCGATCTTCGCTACGCGTTCCAGATTCACGATAACCGATCGGTGAATTCGCACGAACAGCTGCGGATCGAGCGCGGCTTCTAAGCTCGAAATGGTCTGTTGTTTGAGAAAGCTCTTCCCCTGGCTGTGCAGCTCGACGTAATCGTCCTGGGCTTCGGCGTAATCCAGTTTGTCGACCGGGATGATATGCACGCGAGCGCCATCTTTTACGACTATACGTTCCAGGTGCTGCTCAGGCGGCCGGGCTGCGCGGGCCAGTTCCGGAGCGGGCGGCGTCTTTTCTCCTAGCCTTTGACGCGCTCGTTCGAGAGCTTTGTCGAAGCGCTCCTGGCTGAAGGGCTTCAGCAGATAGTCGACCGCGTGAGCATCGAAGGCCTTCATCGCGTATTGATCGAAAGCCGTAACAAAAATCACCGCCACATCGCGGCCGATCAGCTCCAGCACTTCGAAGCCGTCGAGCTTGGGCATTTGCACGTCCAGGAACACCAGATCCGGCTTACGTTCGGAAATCGCCTTCACCGCTTCGAACCCATTCACGCACTCCGCCAGGATCTCGATTTCGCGGCTGGACGCCAAGTATTCACGCAACAATGCGCGCGCCAGTTCTTCATCGTCCACGATGACCGCGCCGATCCGGCCTCTCTGTTGAACAGCGGCTCCGGTTGTCGCGGCCTGCTCGGAGCCCGAATCACGCTCCAGATTCTTCAAATCCACCAGCAGTTCCCGCGCCGATTGATAGCGCCGCTCCCGGTCTTTTTCGAGACACTTCCGGACGACCCGTTCGAGACCCTCGGGCACCTCATAGTTGAAGCGGGCGATGGCATCCGGCTGCGCTTGCAAAATGCGGGCCATCGTTTCCGAAGGCGTGGACCCAGAAAATGGCAGCCGGCCGGTAGCCATCTCGTACAGCACGACGCCCAGGCTAAAGATGTCAGTGCGATAGTCCACGTCGCGGCCGAGCGCCTGCTCCGGGCTCATATACTCCACAGTGCCGACCACCAGGCCGGCGCTGGTCAGCAACTGCGTTTCTTCGGCGGCCTTGGGGCCAGCCTGCAATTTCGCCAGCCCGAAATCCAGCACCTTGACGTGGCCGCGTGGCGTAATCATGAGGTTCGCCGGCTTGATATCGCGATGGATGATCGCTTTCGAATGCGCGTCATCGAGTGCATCCGCCACCTGCATTCCGATCTGCACAAGTTCAGGAATTTTGAGCGGGCCTTCCCGGATACGCTCTGCCAGCGGCCGGCCCTCGACATATTCCATCGCCAGGAACCAGAGTTCGCCCTGCTGGCCGATTTCGAAAATGGTTGCGACGTTGGGATGTGTGAGCGCCGAGGCCAGCTTGGCTTCCTGCACGAAGCGATGCATCCGATCGGGATCGGCGGCAAACTCCGGTGGCAAAACCTTCAGCGCCACGCGGCGTCCCAGTCTGGTATCGTCAGCCAGGTAAACGGCGCCCATGCCGCCCTGGCCCAGCGGCGATACCACGCGATAGTGCGCGATTAGTGTACCGGACGCCACCAAATCGACCATGATCCCCTCCATGTTACACACGCGCTGGCCAATCACATATGCGCGGCACAGGGCAAGTCCACCTCGACCACGAATCGTTGATCGGTAGTTTCGGTATCGACACGCGCCTCGTTTTCATAAAGCGCGCGGAGCCTGTTGCGCACGTTCTGTAGTCCCAAGCCGTGCCGCCTGGCCGCGGGAGCTTCCGGGTCGAACTGATTATCGATTCTCACGTGCAGCCGGCCATCCCGGCAGCGGGCTTCGAGCCGGATCGTCCCGCCATCCACCAGTCCGGCGATGCCATGCTTCACAGCGTTTTCCACCAGCGGCTGCAGGAACAAGGGCGGCACAATGCAATCGCTGCAGTCCTCGTCGGTTTCGAGCTCGACCCTCAGCCGCGCACCGAAGCGCACCTGCTCCACATCCAGATAGGCTTTGGCCAGAGCCAGCTCATCGCGCAATGAAATGCTTTGTTTTTCACCCAAGCTTAGCGTGCTGCGCAAGAAATCGGAGAGCTTGATGCACATTTCCCGCGCGCGAACGCCATCGACGGTGGCCAGTGCACTGATCGAGTTCAGACTGTTGAACAGGAAATGCGGGTTGATCTGAGCTTTGAGCGCCTTTAGTTCCGCCTCTTTGGCCATGGTGCGGGCGGCTTGCTCGCGCGTTTCAGCTTCCTTCGACGATTCAACCGACAGCAAAACGTAATGCAGTGCGACGGCCAGCAGGTATAGCAAAACGCCGATGCCGAACAGCAGCGGAAGCTGAGGGCTAAACCGCTGATCGAGGTTCGCAAAGCGGCGGCTCAAACCCAGCGCCAGAACTTTAGCGACTACGATCCAGAGCAGCGCCACCACCACCGCGGCGGCGGTGTGATTCAACAGCAGCTTGGGAAGTTGGGACAAAGGCAGGACACGGCACAGATACCACGGCGCCAGGCAAATGAACGCATAAACAAGGCACAGAGGCAGCGCCAAGGCTCCCGTCTCGAGCAGCGGGAGCCGGCCGGTGACGGACAGCAGATAGCCCAGCATGCCGGCCAGCATCAGCCAAACGAGCAGATATAGGGTAATCCTGCCTCTGGTGGCAAGCAGCGGATGCATAGAAGGTTGGTCCGATTAGTTGCGCAGACTGATGCCGCCAAAGACGACTGAGCCAGTGATTACTAAGTGCGGAGATTTGGCGTTCGCCTCCGCTTTGGATTGCATGGTCTTGTCTTCGATGCCGCCGAAAATGGTGGCGGCTCGGTTGACCACGGTCCAGTTTTCGGGAACACGCACCTCGAGACCGCCGCAAACCACGTTAACATCGATCACTGCCTGGTCAACGGTCATGCCCGCGCCCCGAAGGTCGAATTCAACTCCGCCAAAGACCGCGACCGCATCGCCGCCGCGAAAATCCTGCGTGCTGATTCGCCGCTTGCTGCCTCCGAAGACCGCGTAGGCATCACAGGTCGAGCCTTCGTCGATAGGCCCGGGCCCTGCCGCGCTGCTGGCTGTCGCGTTGCCTGGCGCCCCTGTCGCGCTTGCTAAATATCTCTTGCGGTCGATGGATCGAAGCAGCATGCTGAGCCCGAAAGCGATGAGAAGCAGAGGCCAGATGAGATTAAAGTCGAAAACGACAATGTCAAGGTTGTCCAGCAGCAGGAGCGCGCCGGCTAACGTGATCACTCCGCCCCAGACATAGCCTGCGGGCGAACGAGATTCCAAAATCTTGGAAACTCCCAAGACGATTAAAAGCACCGGCCAATAGCGCCAAACGTCATGGAAGCGGATGATCCCCATGTTGTCGAGCAGAATCACCAGCCCGATCAGGACGATCAGCGCGCCGATCACCATGCCACCGGCACCGTGCCCGTACCGATGGCGCCGCTCCATGCGCCTCTGTATCCGGGCGTTAATTCGATCGTGGATTCGGTTGTGGATGTCGTTCTTTAACTGTTCGTTGAAGTCCACGATTCGATGTTACAGTCTCTAGCCCATTGGTTCGACAAGAGATCGGCGAATGGTGGTCGGGGATCGGCGAACGCCACTAGGGAGCCAGCCGCACGATCTTCCACTTCCGATTGGGCCCTCGGGAATAGAGCACGCGGTCATGCAGCCGGTTTGGTCCTGCTTGCCAGAACTCGATCGAATCGGGGCGCAGCCGATAGCCGCCCCAGTTCGGCGGCAGCGAGACCTTCTTTCCTGCAAATTTCGCTTCCATTTCTCGGACCCGGGCTTCTAGGACCTCGCGGTCCGCGATCGGCGAGCTCTGCCGGGAGGCCCAGGCGGCCAATTGCGCGCCGCGCGGCCGGGTTTGAAAATAGCGGTCTGATTCGGCACGCGAGGTTTTCACTACCGGCCCGGTGATGCGAACTTGCCGGCTCAGTTGCGGCCAGTAGAATACCAGGGCCGCTCGGGGATTGGCCGCCAAGTCCCTGCCCTTCCGGCTTCCGTAGTTGGTGAAGAAGACGAGGCCGTCCTGGTTCACTTCCTTGAGGCAGGACTATGCGGGCGGACGGCTGTCCCTCCAGGGCGGCAGTGGCAAGAGTCATTGCGTTCGGTTCCGAGATCCCTGCAGCTTCCGCCTGCGCCAGCCACCTCTGGAATTGGAGAATGGGGTCGTTAGTCACTGCCCCCATTGTGCGGCCAAAGCACAACTCCGATGGAGCGCAGAAGACTTATGTTATCGGGTACGGGACAAGACTTGATGGCGCACGCTGGAACGCGGTGACCGCGGTTCTCGATTCTGCGAGCACCGCGTCCTGTGCGCTTTCAGCAACCGGGTTTTGGCCCGGCTGCCTAAACTCTTCTGGCGAGGCCGCCAATCAAAGAGATCACGAACAACACCAGAAAGATCATGAACAAAATTCTTGCTACTCCGCCTGCAGCGGCTTCGATTCCAGTAAAACCGAAGAGCGCCGCAACCAGGGCAATGATAAAAAAGACTACCGCCCAGTAAAGCATTATTCCTCCTCGACCTAGATGCGAGAACCCGGACGGTCGCTGGTGGCGTAGTCCGCAGAAGCCTCGCTGGTGGAGGAAATGTCCTCGGCGCCGGTTTCCTCCAGGATCTGCTTTGCACGCTTTACCCAGTCTGATTCGTCACAGTGAACTGATAACAGAATGCCGCCGGACTTAATGCGCCCTTCGTACCGCTTGGCTTCGTATTCCGGGATCCCCATCCCGACCAGCGAACCGACCAGGCCACCGATCGCACCGCCCGCGCCGGCACCGGCCAGGAGGCCCATGATTGGGCCGGCCGCGATAAATGGCCCGAGCCCGGGAATGGCCAACGCCCCGATTCCGGCCAGCCATCCTAGCGCTCCGCCGATGACGCCGCCGGTCACTCCGCCGGTGGTCGCGCCTTCCGGCGCCTTGGTTTCTTTCTTGTGGGCCAGATCCTTAGTGCCTAGATTCTCAGGCATCAGGACCGAAACATCGGTGCTCCGGAAGCCCCCGGATCGCAGCCTCTCCAGAGCCTGCCCCAGAGAGACGGTGTCCTTATAAATTCCAAAAACTGCTGTATTCTTCCCCATGATTTGCTCCTTGATCAAATGAACTGTGACTTTCTTATTTACTCTGATTTCTTTGAAGTATTTGGACCAACAGTGAGTTCGCTGGTGACTTTACTGGTGCCCGCGACGCCAGACGCCTTGTCCTCGACGGCTTTCTTCTCGTCGTCGGTCTTCACTTGACCCTTTAAAGTCACCGCACCATCCCGGGTCAGAATCTTGACGTTGTGAGCTTGGGTAGAGAGCGATTTGTCCGATACGATTGCTTTGCGAATCTGACGCGTCAGCTCTCGATCGGCTTTGTTCTGAGTGGCTGCGGATGCTGTTTGCGGCGGTTGATTCGCTTGCCCAAACAAGGGACCCGCCAGGGATAAGCCCGCCGACACAGCCAGCAATTGCGAAAGTAACGCTGCGTTAGAAACAAGTGTGCTCTTCATACGATCTGGGCAGTTGCACGAGCGTTGCCAACTGCGCGGCTGAGGCGACAGTTCAACTTATCGCTAGCGTCGTCCGGCCGGGACTGAAGAGAAGTTCGCCCGCTCCAGGAATTATTACCTGTTAGGACCAGGGTTAAGGACCGTTACTTGGCCTTGCGCAGGTAGATGTTGCCGTTGAAAGTCGTGAACTGAATCTCCGGGCCGCCGCCATTGATGAGAGCGTACATGGCACGATCGAACTGCACGCGATATTTCCCTTGGCCGGCCCGGTTCTCTTGAACCACGGGTTGCCGGGACGATGAATCTACGATGACTTCGAAGTCGCTATAAACTGCGCCATTGTCGGTCTTCAGCTTTACTCTGGCCTTGATATCCGCAGGCAGAGTGACGTCAATATCGCCGTTGAGCGAGCTGAACGACATGGGCTTGGCGGCGGTCACTTTGTCGAGCGAGACCAGCACCTTGCCGTTCAAGGCGTGAACCACGGCGGCACCGGAAATGTGCGTGGCTGTGGCGTTGCCATTGGTATTATCGATCTCCACATCGCCGACAATGTGATCTACGATGATGTCGCCGCCGTTCACCGAGTGCAACTTGAGCGAGGTATTGAAGGGAACCTGGATGCTTAGCTCGATGTTGTCGTTGATCGCCCGCGTGCCAACAGTAATTACGTTATCGGATTCCTCGACCACCATCCCAGTGCCGCCGATATCGATCCGGCGCATGCCGTCCGATCGTTCCGGGCGTCGACTGCGTCGTCCCGAGTCGCCCTGCGGCCGCGCTTCCACGATGGCATCCTTGCCGTCGTAGCCTTTCACAGTGATGCCGCCGTTGAGTAACGACGCGTGCAACGACTTAGGCCGCGCCGGATCGCTGAAGGGAACGGTGACGCGGTCAGGTTGCGCGTCCTGGCAGAACGCCGCGCCCGCCGCAAACAACAATAAGAGTGCTAGCTTTTTCATGATTACTGTCCTCGATTAATAATTCGTATGCTTCCGTTTAAGGTGTCAAAGTTGAACTCGGGTCCGCCATTGCCGATCCGCAGGCCGGTCGAACGATCGCTCCGATAGATGAATTTGCCGTCCCGGCGTTCCGATACCGGGCTCAATGCCGGCAGCGGTGTCACATCGAAATCCGTATATGCCTGCCCGTTGAAGGTCTTCACGCGCACGTCGGCGGAGAGGTTCGGACGGAACGACGTTTCGATGCCCCCGTTGACGGTCTTGAAGGAACAGTTCTTAGCAGGATTCCTGGAGAACAGTACCGAGATCTTGCCGTTCACAGTATGTACCGGGCCGGAGCCTGCCACTTCGCGCATCTCTATGCCGCCATTTACATTGGCGACGTCGAAATCGCCGGTTGTGTTCTCGACGCGGACATCGCCACCGTTCACCGTGCCGAGTAGCAACATGGTGGCCGCCGGAACCTTGATCTCGAAATCGTATGTAACGCGGTAGTCGCGATGGGAACGGTTTCGCACGCCGGACCGGCCGTCGTCACAATGGCAGCGAAAAGGCCCGTCCACATAAAACGTCAGGGTATCGCCGGATTGCGTGGTATCGAGTTTCACCTCGCGCTTGGCCGCGTCCAGCCGCTCTTGCGATTCGGCATGAATGGTTTTTTCAGTGACCATCTGAATCTCGCTGCCGCTGTAACCGATCACATGAATGAAGCCGTTGACATTGTCGACCTCCAGCCGCGCCGTGGCGGGAAAATTCCGGCGGATGGTCTCCTTGTCTTCCTGATCAAAGCCGTAGGCCAACGTGGCCGCGCAGGCGAGGATGATGGCGGTTTTCATTGCAGTTGTTTCAGCGCCCATTGCGCGCGCTGCCTCACATCCGGATTCACATCCTGTCCCGACAACAAAAATTGAATCGCCGACGCGGCCGATTTCTCATGCAACTCCACGATCTGGTCCAGAATCGCGATCTGCACCAGCGGCGAATCCTGCTTGGCGAGAGCCTGGACCAGTCCTTTCCTACCGACGGGGCTGTCGGTGAAGTTGCGCACCGCGTCCACAGCCGCCAACCGGACATTGACATTGGAGTCGTGATCGAGCGTCGTAAGAAGGGCCGATAACACTTGCGGGTCCGATTGTTCGACGCGATAGGCATAGTTCACGCCCCGCAAGCGGTCGCTGGCATTTTGCTGCTGCAATAAAGAAAGAGCGACCAGTTGACGCATGTTATAAACCTCCCCGCGCAATTGCGAAACTTCAGACGTATCCCGGCCGCGAACGAAGTAACCGGTAGCGATGCCGATCACCAGAATCGCGGCGGCGCTGGCGGCTTGAAAAATGGGATGCCGCACCCACCACAGGGCTTTACGACGCTCTCCCTCGCGCTGGCGCCAGGCGCGCAGCGAATCGTAAAAGCGCGCCCGCATCTCCAGGCTGGGATCTTCCTCCGGCAGCGCTCCGAGCGTGCCCCACAGATCGCGAAGCTCGTGCGCCTCAGCTTGGCATCGCTCGCAGGAATCCAAGTGAGCGCGAAATTCGCCCACCGGATCTTCCAGAGTGCTCCTCCAATAATCGACAAATTGTGTTCTGGCTTCTTCGCAATTCATGATGCCTTCTCTCCGGCGAGCTCGAAATAGATTTGTCCCAGCGCCCGCACGGCGCGATAGACTCGCACCTTCACCGCTCCCACGTCGCACCCCAAAATGGAAGCGATCTCTTCATACTTCAGATTCTGATAACGGCTCAGCACGAGCAGTTCTCTTTTTTCGAGCGGCAGAAGCGACATGGCTCGCTTGAGCAGCGTGATCTCCTGTTTGCGCTTCAGATTCTCGTCCATCTTATTACCGCTCGAAAATTCCCTCTCACCCAGCGCGACCTCGAACTTGCGCTTCCCGATGGAGTCCACATGCGCGTTACGGGCGATCTGGTACATCCAAGCGGTGAAGGATCGATCCAGCTGGTAGCTCTTCCGGTATTTCAGAATCCGGAAGAACACGTCCTGCACCAGGTCTTCGCTGAGGTCGCGGTTTCCGTTCACATGCACGAAGTAATTGAACAACGGGCGATGATGCCGCTCAAACAGGATCGCGAGCCCACCGAGGTCGCCATCCCGGACGGCCTGCATCAGGCTGCTGTCCGTTGCTTCGTACACAACCTTGATTACCGGGGCAAGTGAAAAAGGTTACAACTTTTACCAGACCCGGCAGGCCGGCTCGCGGACCATCGGCTGACCCACCTGGCAGGCGAAGGCTTGACGGAACTCGGGCATGTTCTGGACTACGCCATTTACGCGTTCGCGGCCGGGCGAGTGTGGATCCACCTGCACCAGCATCCGGGACATTTCCGGCCGTACGTTCTGGCACCAGATTTGGCCCCAGGCCAGGAAGAATCGCTGTTCCGGCGTGTATCCATCGATCTTAGGCCGCAGCTTGTCCTTGAGAGAATCCATCAGCGCCATGAACGACAGTCGCACGCCGCCGTTATCCGCCGTGTTCTCTCCGAGAGTCAGCTTGCCATTCAGATGAACGCCATCAATGGGCGTGAAGGACGAGTACTCGTCGATGAAGCATTGGGCCCGCTTCTCGAACTCTTTGGCGTCTTCCGGAGTCCACCAATCCTTGAGATTGCCCTCCGGGTCGAACTTGCGGCCCTGATCGTCGAACCCGTGCGTCAGTTCGTGACCGACCACCGATCCGATGGCGCCGTGGTTCACCGCGGCGTCCATTTTGTTGTCGAAAAACGGCGGCTGCAGGATTCCGGCAGGAAAGTTGATATTGTTCTCGGTCGGGTTGTAGTAGGCGTTTACGGTGGGAGGCGTCATGTACCATTCGGTGCGGTCCACCTGCTTGCCGATTTTGTTCAATTCGCGATGGGTTTCGAATTCTGTGGCACGCTCGTCGTTGCCGATGGCGTCACCGCGCATGATTTTGACAGTTGAATAGTCCCGCCATTTATCGGGATAACCGATCTTGTTAGCGACGGCGCGCAGTTTCACCAGCGCCTCTTGTTTGGTGGCAGGCGTCATCCAAGAGAGCGACTGGATGTCCTGGCCCAGCATCTTTTCGATGTCCTGCACCATTTTCAAAGTGCGCGCCTTGGCGTCGGGAGGGAAGGTCTGTTCGACATATTTTTGGCCGAGCGCGAAGCCCAGATCATTGTCGGTGGCGGCAACACATCGCTTCCAGCGGGGTTGAATCTCTTTGGCGCCGGTCAAAATCTCGCGATAGAAATGAAAGTCTTCATCCACGAAAGCCTTGGGCAGCAGCGAGGTTTCCGAATGCAACAGATGCCAGCGCAGGTAGGTCTTGATGTCGTCGAGGCTAGACTGCACAATGGTGGACTCAAGAGCGCGGAAGAAATTCGGCACCGAGACATTGAGGTCTGTCATTTGCGGCGCGCCCATGCCTTCGAAATATTTCGGCCAATCGATGGCGGGATCCAACGAGTAAAGCTGATGCACTGTCAGCTTGTGATAGATCTGATCGGGATCGCGCCGCGAAACTCGATCCAGCGACCCCTTCGCCAGGTCCGTCTCTAAGCGCATTACAGCCTGCGCGTCAGTGGAAGCTTTCGCGGCCGGCTCGCCGGAAAGTTCCAACATTTTCTGCACGTGCGCCAAGTATTGTTTGCGCAACTCGATCGACTTGGGGTCGTCCTTCAGGTAATAATCGCGGTCGGGAAGTCCCAAACCGCCCTGGTCCAAGTCGCCGATCATATGCATTGAATCCTTCAGGTCCGGACTGGAACCGAAGCGGAACATCGCGTTCACACCCAGCAGGTGCAGCCTGACGAGCGGATTGAGGATGCCCGTTTTCGACGTAATCGCGTCGATGCGATCCAGCTCCGGTTCTAGCGGCTGGGTTCCGAGCTTCTCGATAGTCTGCTCATCCATGCAGGAGCCGTAAAAGTCGCCGATCTTCTGATCCACTGGCGTCCGTTTCGGATCGTTTACCGCGGCTTTTTCGAGAATATTGCGCAGGATTGCGCGGTTGCGTTCCGCCAGTTCGCTGCCGCGGCCCCAGGTCGACTGGTCGGGGGGGATAGGATTGTTGGCCATCCATGTTCCGCAGGCATACTGGTAAAAATCGACACAAGGGTTGGCCGATTTGTCCATGTTGGCGACGCTGAATCCGGGGCTGGTTTGCGCCAGGGAGCAGGCGGTGAATAAGGGGAGCAGAAATATGGATTGCACAATTAAATTTTACTACCGGCCTTGGTCTACGACGTAGTGCGAATGATCAGAACGGTTCGTGGCGAGCGCTCTAGTTCCGCGATCCGAACAGCGTTCCGCCGAAGCAGGTCTTCAACCATCGAGGTCTTGTAGTTGCAGTTCTCGAAGACGGACGATCTTCGGTGGGCCACCACGATCGGTTGCCAACAAAAGGAAGTCTGAATCAGCCGTTACGATCACGAACCCATTAGCCCTTGCATATTCCCAAATCGCTTGGTCCGATGTCAGCCGCTCAAGACCGATCTCAAAGACGTGAACAGAGTCCGGAAACAGATGAGCCAAACGACCGACAAGTTTAGGGGAAAGATTGGCGTCAAAAAGAAGTTTCAACGGGAGCGGCGCTCACGGCCAGCCTGAGAGGCATAAGCGTACACGGCTGGAAAATCGGCCTTTTCCAAGTATGGATATTCTTGCAAAATCTCATCCTCCGTCAGGCCGGTGGCAAGCATATCCAGAACGTCCCAGACCGTAATACGCAAACCACGAATGCAAGGCTGACCCGAACGTTGGCCCGCGACGATTGTGATTCGCGAAAGATCAGCTTTGCTCGTGGCGTCCATGAATCTTAAGTTTATTACGACAACGCTTTGGCCGGCTGCCTTCTGCTTTCTGCTTCTGACTCTTGGCTTCTATTTGAGCACTTCTTCAATAAACGCCAGGGCGCGCTCGTCCTTGCTCTGCCCCAGCCAGAACATGGCCTGCTTGCGAACCTCGGGATTGTGATTCGTTCGCGCCACTTGAATCAGCAGCGGCACACCCTGACCTGCCGGCATCTGGGTCAGCGCGAAGACCGCCTTCTTCTTCACTTCGGTTTCCGGATCGTTGGCAATAGCGTCGTTGATGGCGGACTCAGCGATCTTTTGGCCGGCCCGCTGCGCCAGCCAGAATAATGCCTGTCCACGAACGCGCGGGCTCTTGTCGTTATGCGCGACGCCCGCCACAACGTCGAGGGACTGCGGTTCTTTGCTTTGTGTCAGCGCGAACACGGCATGCTCGCGCAGCTTGTCGCTCGGATCTTCACGGACGATCCGGCTGACGACCTCGAAACCACGGCGCCCGCGGGCATTGCCCAGCCAAAAGACAGCTTGCCGCCGGACTTGCTCTGGTTGACTCAAGGCCAGCAAATCTTCGAGCGCCTGATCGGCGGCCGGGTCAGCGTGCATCGCAATGGCAGACTCGGCGGATTCCGCCCGCCGGATCTGATCGCGCGCTGCACTACCAGGAGTATCCTTCGCAATACCCTCCAGCACCTTCACGCTTTCGGCGGCGTTCACGCCGGTCAGCCAAATAAACGGTAGACCGCCCGCGTCCAGTTCGCATTCCGGGCTGAAGCTGCGTACCTTACCCACTTGGCGATTCTCCAAGCGATACAGCACCACCAATTGCGTGGGGCCTTCCAGCTTGACGGTCTGATTGTTCGAAACCACAACCGTCCGGTCGTTGCTCGACGGCTCGAGGAAGCAACCCCTCACGCTGTCGTTCCAGCAGCATGTCTGCCGGTCGCCGGGGATTATCGGGACAGCATAACCGACCCATGCCGGCGAGGTCTGAGCATTTACGATCGACCGCAGCATTGCTTCCAACCCTCCCGCTGCCGCTCGAGTTTCCATGCGCGCGTTCTGTACGTGGGGTTGCTGGACATCTGGTTGCTGCCCGAACGCGGACCCAATGGCGATCGAGGCCAGGATTATCCCGGGTTTCATTTGTTCAGCAGCTCCATCAGATAGTCCGATGACTCTTTGGAGTGCATCAGCCCCAGTTGATTGACGATCTGCTTCTTCACGTTTAAGTCCGTTTCTTTGCGCGCGATCTCCACCAGTGCGGTCGCATTGCCCTGTATGAACAGCGCATTGATGATGGCCTTCTTGTTCTCCGGATCGGTCTCCTGCGCGTACATTCCCGCCAGTGCCGTCCCGGTCTTGCTGCGGCCCATTACGCCCAGCTGATTAATGGCGTACCGGCGCAGCTCGGGATCTTTCTCGTTTTTCGCCAACTCGAAGAGCTTGTCGGCATTTCCCGACACAAACAGCCCCTGAATGATTGCCCTTTTCACTTCCGGAGCCGTTGCGCCGGTATAGAGCTGGGCCAAGTCAGCCGAACCGCCGATGTTTCCTAACAACTGGATGGCTTGGACCTTCAATTCGGGATTCGTTTCCGACTTCGCCACCGCCAGCAGGTTGTCGCGGCTGCCGGTCACCATGAAGCTGTTCAACACGGACCGTTTGACCGACACATCATTGGTGCCCTTGTACACATCCAACAGGGTCTGCAAATTGTCGCGGCCCCCGTACACGCCCAGGTACTCGATCGCTTTCGCCTGCAGATCGGGATTGGAGCCGCCCTTGGCGATATCGGCCAGCAGATCCCGCGATTTTTGCGAACGATTTTGCGCCAGCACGAACAAAGCGCGTTCTTTGAGCTTGGGCGAGTTGCTGCTCTTCAGCAGTTTCTCGAGCATTGGAATGCTGCGCTCGGGATCAGTATTCATGAGGCTGTTCAGCGCGAGCAGCTTCAAATCCTCGTCGGTGGCCGATTCGGGCGAAACCGGTGTGCCTCTTTGCTGTTGAACCTCCACCTGCAGCGCTTTGGCATCGTCCAGCCAGTGGCTGCTCGGATAGCTTTTTTGCAATTCGGCGAGGCTCGCGAGCGCGTCATCGCGGCGACCCTGCTTGTTCTGCGCATAAGCGCGCCAGTAGAGCGCCCCATCCGCTCGGGCGCCTTTGTTTTCGATCACGCGATTGAACTCATCAACAGCCCGGTCGTACTCTTTGCGATCCAGGTACGACTTGGCACGGTGGTAATACTGTTCGTCACGATCCTGTAGCTGGCGGGCGGTGCGAGCAAGTTCCCGGGCGCGTTGTGCCTCCTCGCGCGCTGCACTCCGCGACGAATCCTGAAACGCCAGGAGCGGGAGTTCGGCAAGGTCGGGTGGCAGCGGCGGAATCGGCGCGAGCGCAGCTCGCGGTGGCATCGGAGGCAACGGCGGCAATGGTGGCATAGGAGCCAGCGGAGACGACGGCGGCAACGGGGGCAGAGGTGGCTCTTGAGCCAACGCCAGCGCGCCCGCCGCCGCGAGCATTCCTGAAATCAAAATCCATCTACGAACCTGAGTCATGTCAGTCTTCCTTTACAACTTTTTCCCTTCTTTGTTCTTTTGGGCAACGGGCTGGCTCTCCTGCTCGCGCACCTGCGATCCGAGTACTCGTACTTTGAACAGCAGGCCACGGTCTTGAATCTGCTGCCGCAAGTCATCGAGCTGCTGATTTGAAACTTCCGATGGACTGTGAGCGATCTCCATCAGGACATTCTCGAGATCATCCAGGACACTGGCCACGCCTTTGTCACCCGTTGACGAAGCCGTTTGCCGGTACAGGCGATTGTCATCCAATAAATCGGCCGCCATCTGGCGCTCATCGGAAATGTCGAGCTTGCCCTTGCCTTCGGGCGCATTGCTTAATTCAGCAAGCACCATCTGCGACCGTTCCAGATGATCGCCGACTGCCACCAGCAGGATGCGCTCACGAATCTGCTGGTTGCTCACTGCCGCAGTGGCTGGGGAACCGCCGCGCTGAGCCCGATACGACAGGCGTCCAGCCAAAAACGCACCGATTACAAGCGCCGCCATAGCAGGCGCCCAGATCCACCAATGCATAAAGCTGCGCTTGGGCCGATGGCCGACCCGCTTCTCGATGCGCTGCCAGACCTGGCTGCCATATTCAGAGCCGCGCTCGGGAACCGGCGCGGAGTCCACCGTGTTGAGCACCCGCTGGAGCGCTCGAAACTCGTCGCGGCAAGCTTCGCACTCCTCGAGATGGCTCTCGATCGCCGCGCCCTCGGCCGCCTCTCCGTAATAGAAGAGCACCAACTGTTCTTCGCCAATATGATTCATCTTGCTGTACTCACCACCGGTTCCAGACTCCTGCGGAGCTTCTGGACCGCTCGAAAAATGCTGTGTTTGGTTGCGTTCGTGCCCGTGCCGAGGGTTTCACCAATCTCATCGATCGACATGCCCTCGAAGTGCCGCAGCACGAACGCGGTTCTTTCCTGCGCACTCAGCTCGTTCAATGCCTCGTTCACTCGCTCCTGCACCTGCCTGCTGTATGTAATGCGATCCGGTCCCGGAGTGTTGACCGGGAGCGTTTGTAGAATGTCCCTTTCCTCGGCTTTGCCCCGCTCGCGTTTGTCTTCATGGCGCTTTCGCATTCGGATCAGGTCGAGCGAATAATTGGAAGCGATGCGGAAAAGCCACGTCGAAAAGCTGGCGCGTGCTTCATATTTGCCTAACTGGCGATAGGCCCGCAAGAAAGTCTCTTGCACCACATCCTCGGCGTCTTGTTCGTTTCCAGTCATACGAAAGGCCAGACGGAAGACGGCGCGGCTGTGCTGCTCGACCAGCAGCCGAAACGCTTCGCTGTCACCCGACTGCGCTCGCTCGACTGCGCCGCCGGCTTCCACTTCCATCCGTCCTTTAGACTACGTTTTTTCTAACAGGTTAGGCCAGGGTTGCAATCCGCCCCAGTATGGATAGCTAAGTGCATGTCGAATATAATCAGTTGTGACGCGTAGGAACTCTCCGGATACCCTGAGAGCGCTCGTCGATTCGCTGCGGTTCGAGCCCTTCTACGTTGCGATCTCCCAAAGCTTTGGCGGTGACGAAGTCCGAAGACGAGAGGCGCTGGCTCGCTACTTCGACTATTCCATGAGTGAGGGTGATCGGTGGGGACGCCTGGTTGTCTGGCCGGACCCATCCATCGGCGCAGCCGTGTTGCTGTTACCTGCGGCGGCTTCGGTGGCCGGCGCCGAGTCAGACGCTAAGGCCACATTCCTCACCGAGGTGATCGGCGCGCAAGGTGCGGAAAATTATCACCGGATCATCGATTTCATGCGCCCGCGAGCGTCGGCCGTTATTGACGAGTCAGCCTGGTACCTATCAATAGTCGGCGTGGCTCCTTCCGCCCAGGGCCAAGGTATAGGTGCGCGCCTCATCGAACCTACGCTCGCAGAGGCGGATGAAGCTGGCGCCAGCTGCTATCTGGAAACTTTTGGATAGCCGCAACCCCCGCTTCTACCAGCGGCTCGGATTTTCTGCCGTCGAATCCCACGTAGAGCCGATCACCGCGTCGGCTTACACCATCATGAATCGGAGCCCGAACATGAATCGGAGCCCGAAACCGCGCTCGCGCTAGAATGCTCTTCGCTAATGTTGGCACTGGGCATGGAACTTACAGTTTCCGAGGAAGCTGGCGTCCGCTTTGTCGAGGGTCCGCCTGACCTGCCGCTTATGCGCAGTGTCGAAGACTCCACCCTCGTTTTGGAAGCATGCTTCTCACACGGGGTCAGTTCCGCCCTTCTCTACGCACCAAACCTGACTGAGCGGTTCTTTGACTTGAGCTCCGGGGAGGCGGGAGCCATTCTGCAGAAGCTGCGGAATTATAGAATCCGCCTCGCGGTGGTGTGCACTCCAGATAGTGTCCCGTTTAGCACCAGGTTTGGCGAAATGGTGGCCGAAGAGAGCCGCACAGGCTACTTCCAAGTGTTTGATTCGGCATCTGCGGCTCGGGAGTGGTTAAGCCGGTTTTGACGAAGTCCCGCTATTTCGCGTATTGTTTGTACAATTCCGCGAGATGCGCGCTGGTCGCATCTCCGGAGTGAATCACCACCCGCCAGCGAAAGTGCAAGGACCCACCTGCGTCGACGGTCCAGTGGCTTTCCGGCATGCTCTCATCGAAGGCGTGTTGGCCGAACGGATCGAGCGCGAATAGCCCGTAATCACGCGAGTGCCAATAAGTGGGATGCCTGGGGTTCGACGGATGATCGAAGATCGCGATGCCCAGTTGCTCGCCATCCAGCGTTCCGAAGTAATCCACCCAGTTGGAGCGCTTGCCCCAGACGTTTTTCATCCCTTCGGCGCCTTCCGCGTTCACCATTTTGCCGCCGTTTTTCTCGGCCAAAGCGTCGGCCAGCCGGATCGCAAATGCGCCTTCCTTGGTGTCGCCGAATACGACTTTTTCGGGAGCGTTCAGCGTGATATCGAAGTCGATTACGCGCAGGGCGGGCTTCGAAGAAAATGTCATCACGCGATTCTCGCGAAGAATCGTCTTGCCGTCGGGACCGTTCCAGTTCATGACGGCCTTCACAACCGCCGATCCTGCGGTGCCTGGCTCAAGCTTGGCGCTTTGCACTACGATCGTGCCCTTGTTCGGCGGTTTGTAGGACGGATCGTTCTCCCAAAACTTGATTCCATTCACGTCATCGTAGGAGAACCACAGGCCGGTGTGGTGAACGTGATCGCGGCTTTCGCCTTCGATCTTCTCCATCGGGTAGTGCCTTGTCACGATTTTCCCGGAAGGCGATCGAAGTGGCGCTAGATAGGGTTTGTGGGATTCCAAGCCGTAGTGAAAAGTGGTGAACGGCTGGCCATCGAGGTCGATGTCGATCTTATCCGTTGCGGCCCAGCCCAGCAGCGGGACGAACAAGAGGAAGGAAAGTCCACGCACCGTCATAATGGGTCTATTGTAACCGGACACGGCGGCCCGCGGCTTGCTATCATAAGGGCGGAGGTTGTTCCATGGGTCCCGTCGGTGTGCAGGAGATGGTCGTTATCTTCCTGGTCGCCCTGGTCCTTTTCGGCCCCAAGAA
>Ga0185299_10001929_pt1 | contig 35162 bp, 32 predicted proteins | sample PaiPotPPA55metaG_FD_128002 | JGI IMG/M metagenome (GOLD analysis project Ga0185299, IMG submission 128002) | Iron sulfur acid spring bacterial and archeal communities from Banff, Canada, to study Microbial Dark Matter (Phase II) - Paint Pots PPA... ...
GGAATCGCGAGCCTGGAACCGCCAGATCAACCGGGACCGCGTCAAAATCAACTGGCGGTTCACCCGCGAGAACGCGCGTGTCAAGTTCCGCTACATGAATAACTCTTTCAGGCGGTCAAAGACCTAGTGACGAAGCGGTAGCGAAATACCGGGTATCCTGAGTTTCATGAAAACTGCGATTGTTACCGGGGCTGCCAAGGGGATTGGCAAGGCCATCGCCGGACGCTTGGCGCACGATGGATTCAACGTGGTTGTAGCGGACGCCGACGAGCCGGCAGCGATCACTGCAGCCGCGGAGTTGTCTGGACTGGGCATCGGCGTGGATGTGAGTGATAGCGCCGATGTACAGCGCATGGCGGCCACCGTGCTCAAGCGCTACGGATCGATCGAGGTGTTGGTGAACAATGCGGGTGTAACGGGGAAGGCGGCTCCCGTGCACGAGTACCCGGACGAAGAGTGGCGTCGCGTGATGGCGATCGATCTGGACGGCGTGTTCTATTGCGCGAAGGCCGTGCTTCCTTCCATGCTGGCTAAAGGGTCTGGGCGGATCATAAATATCGCGTCAATTTCCGGGAAAGAGGGCAACCCTAACATGCCCGCGTATTCAACGGCCAAGGCGGGCGTGATTGGTTTCACGAAAGCCTTGGGAAAAGAAGTGGCGACGAAAGGCGTGTACGTAAATTGCATCACACCCGCGGTGATCGAGACCGACATTCTCAAGCAGCTGACTACCGAGACGGTGAACTATATGGTCTCGAAGATCCCGATGGGGCGCGTTGGGCAGCCGCGGGAAGTGGCGGCGCTTGTCTCGTGGCTGGCGTCGGAGGAATGCAGCTTTAGCACCGGAGCCGTTTTCGATCTCAGTGGGGGCCGTGCGACTTACTAACGACCAGATAGAAGCCATCGTCCAGATGTGACCGACCCGTGGCGTCACTGACAGGACCGCGAACAAAGGGACCGGATCTACTTTGGCGGGTTTCGCCACGAGCGGGAAAAGACGCTTCGAGATCCGCAAGATGTGTTGATCGAAGCCGACCGGCTGCCGCGGCGGATGAAGAAGTGCCCGGCACAGCGACGCCGAACTCAGCAACAAAAAATGCGGGCGCCGGACAATTGGCGGGAGTGGCCCCTTTTTGCAGAGTAGAGTGCTGACGCTGGCCCGCGTCGCAGGTGCGTCATTGCGCCGGTGAGACCCAGGTCGTGGCCAAGCGGAGCGCGGTACACAGCGGAATTCAAAACGAAGGCCGCCCTTGCCGAATGGGCGAATGGTCAAACCATGCCTGAAATCGCGGCCTACTAAAACGGGCTACCCGGCGTGAAGCCGGTCAAGAAGTTTGAATCGCGCGAGGTAGCGGTTGGCCGATCTTTTCGCGTAATGCCGCGTAGGAGGCGGAGCGCTGCGTCGTCTGCGGATTGGACGTTTGATAGTCACCGTGATCGAGATGCGGCCCACCGGAATCTTCGCGGCCAACCGGGGAACGTCGCCCAGATGGTCGACATCAAAATGTGAGATTACTAGGAAATCGATACGCTTGAGGCCTGCGGCCTGCACCGCTTCCACGGTTCGCTCGGTGGACGCGCGACGGTTGTTGAAGGCCGGCCATCCCACATCGAAGAGCATCGACTTGCCGGATGGCGACACCAGCAGCACCGACTTGCCACTTTCCACGTCGATGAAATAAAGTTCGAGGTTGGGCGCGGCCGTGAGAGAAGCGGTGAACAGCGCCAGTAAACAGGCGATCCGGCTCACGCTAATTCACCGAGAATGCCAGCAGAACATTGCCCGCCATCCCCTGCCCGCCGTAGCCCGAGTTCACATACACCATGCCATCCACAATGGTGGGACCCGTTGAGCTGAAAGATCCGCCGCTGGCCGGAATGCCGTTGGTGGTGGGAAATGATTGCGTCGCGTCGAAATCCCAGATGATTTTCCCCGCCGCCATGTCGAAAGCGCGCAGGTGTCCATCCATCGATCCCGAAAATACTGCGCCATCAATCGCGCTGGGCGGCGCCAGCTGGGCGGAATTGCAACCGGGTTTCGGCAAGCACGCAGGGACCGGAGGCGGCGTGTGCCACAACACTTTGCCGGTTGCGGCATCGATGGCGAACATGCCGCCGCCCGAAGCCGGACTCCGGCGGTCAATGTCCGAGAGCGGAACGTAGGCGATGCCTTGATGGCCGGCGATGCCCCACAGGACACCGCCGAGCGTACTGCCTTTCCCGATCCGCGTTTGCCACACGATCTTGCCGTTGTGGTCCGGATCGAATGCATGCACAACGCCCGTTTTTTGTCCCGCGACGAGGAGTTGCTTGCCTCCGCCTACATCCAGAAGCACCGCCGAGGAACCAAAATCTTCATCCGGCCCGTGATTCGCCGGGCAGTTGCCTCCGCCGCCACGGGGTCCGCAATCCCAATTGAACATGTCGGGACTCGCTTGCTGCGACCAGTGAATCTTGCCGGTGTTGAGGTCGATGGCCACGATGGCGTCGGCGGTCTTGATGTCGGGATCGGAGTATCCGTTGCCGGTCATGATGTAGATCAACTTCCGTCTGAGATCGAGCGTGGGAGAAGCCCAGGTGGTCGCACCGGAGGGCCCGTAGAACTGCACGCCGGTTTTGCTTAGGCCGGTGGGCTGCGGCTCGGGCGACGTGTAGGTGCGCCAGATCACCTCGCCCGATTTCGCGTCGACCGCGACCAGATTGCCGCGAAACTTGCAGCACGGGTAGATCGGGTTCGCGCCCGCATTCTCCTCCTGCGAGGCGATGGGTACGTATAGGCGGCCTTCATACAACTTGGGAGTACCCGTGATGCGTGCGAACGGCTGGTCGTCCGCCTTCTTCTGCCAGATCAGCTTGCCGGTTTCCGCATCGAGCGCGTACAGGTTGGCGTCGAGATCGCCGATGTATACGCGCTTATCGGCACCGACGACCACGCTTGAACGCACCATCGACTTGGCACGAAACATCCAGTACAGGCAGCCACTGCGCGCGTCGATCGCGTAGACGGTGCCGTCGTTGCTGCCAGTATAGACTCGGCCGCCCACCACGTTGGGCTGGCTATAGGCGCTTCTCGCGCCTGGAAAACCGAACGCCCACTTCAGCTTGAGGGCGGGTACCTGGGCGGCGGTCAGGCCCGCTGCTGCGGCGGGTTGAAAGCGCGTGTTGAGATTGTCAACGCCCCAGCCGTTCCACATTGCCCTGGTCGCGGCGGGATGCACACCCGCCGCGCAGAAGCCGCTCATTGGCGGCAGCGTGGGCGCGCCTCCCGCTTTGCCAATATAGCGGGCGACGGCGACGCGCTCCTCCGATGACAGGTTTTGCGCCTGCACCTGCATGGCTCCGGTCTCGAGCGTTTTCAAAATGTCTTGCCATGGCATCTGCCCCAGCTCGTCAGGTGTGGGAGCGTGGGTCGCGCTAGTGGGCGAATGGCATTGCATGCAGTGGGAAATGTAGACTTGCGAACCCTCCTGCGCGACGCACGAGATTACGGCAACGAGACCGCATAGCGTAAAACGAAGCATCATTTGATATCCTAACGGGTCATATCCTTAATCATCTTTAGAGCGGACGCGCGGCAGTGAGCGTGATCGTGCGGCCGGACTTGTCGCGAATCTGTATCCGGCCATTCTCCAGGGTCACGTCGGCCACGCTCTCAAAGAATTCCGGCGTTTTCGTATAAAACATCAAAAAGCTCGCGTGCAGCTTGGCCTTCGCCGGCAGCCACTTGTAAGTGGGAGCGCCGAACATTTCGTGGACATCCACAGTTTCCCGATGGGAAACGTCGAAGGGCTGGGTAGAGAATTCGACGCCCCGTGCGGCGCGGGCATCGCCGCTATAGTTCATCCAACTCATCAGCCAGGGGAATTCTTCACGGCGGAATACATAGCCGAACAGCAAATGCTTGTCGGGACGGAGCACGGTGACGTAGCCGTAGGTTCTCGCCGGATCGATCAGGCAGGTGGCCAGATCGAGCGAGGTTCCGTTCGCGGGCACCGTGGTCAGGTTGACGCTGCCGCCCTGGGTGAGCGGCGCAAGCGGCCAGACGAAGTCCTTTTCGTAAGCCAGCTTTCCGGTGGAACCGGCTTTCTCGGAACGAACCCGGCACTTGGTCCCCGGGATGTCGATGATAGTATTTCCAGGCGACAGGAACGGTGGTCCCGTGGTGGCATGCTCGGCCCATGAAAGGGGATGATCGATCGCCAGCAGGTTCTCGACTTGCGTGTTGACGTAGACCACGCTTTCGCCGTCGAGCAGGGTAACTGTGCGCGTAATATCCTCCTGCGCTAGCGGCAAATGAACCTTGAACTTCACATTGGAAGCGCCGCGGTCTCCGGTCGATTCCTCAACGGCTTCAAACTGCCGTCCACTAGCCTCGCCGTGAAACGGCATCCCGGCAGCGCGTTCTTCCTCGGATGGCGCTCCGAATCCGTCCAGGCACAAGAAATGGCCGATTGAACCCGCAGGTCTCGCGGGCGGGGAGCCGGCGGCGCGCTGCGCCCGATCCATATTCCAGTACGGGCTGATTTTTTCGGCGTCGTCACGGAGAACGAGATTGGCAAGCGTGGCGCCGCGGATGAGAATGGTCAACTCAATTTTGTCGTTGCGCAGAACGATAGCCGGGCGGCCGTCGAAGTCCGCGGTTTCCGCAACGAGCAGCACGGTCAGGGGAAAAATCGGGAAAAGCCCGATTAGGCACGATCGTCGAAAACGAATTCGTCGCGGATTCATCTCAGAATCATACACCACGCGCCTGATTACTCAGATGTCTGCCGGGGGCCGTCTCCAGAACCTTCTGAGCTATCTCGGACAGTTGGTAGATCACGGCACACCTAAATCGCGAAGAAGCTTGCAGCGCTTGTGGGCTGTTCGGACCAACGCCGGGCCGTAAATCGCGACCGAACGACATAGATTGCGCGTTGGTACAGGTTCGCCGCAGACGTCCGCTCCCGTTTTGCCTAGAGCACATCTGCGAGGTTCGTGCAGCTTGGGGGCGTACTTGCTGTTTTTTTACGCGTTCCTGTGGATGCTTCGATACTTCGGCCTTCTGACAGTCATGACTATGTGCCGGATGAATAACCTGGCGCTGGCGGTCGCCCTTTCACACCTTGATACGCGGGGCGTATGGTAGTGTCGAGCGGAATTATGGTAGCGATGGCCATGTGGGCCTTGCGGGTGATTCACTCGACTAGGCACGCCACAGACTTGCCGACGGCCTTGCGCATTCCGAAAGACATTTGCTTTGCAGGTATACGACTGTATGCGACCCGTTCAGGGCGCTCTAGCAGAACGCGTTCTCCGGCCTTATCGGTAGCTTCTCGCCGCCCTACCTCTGGTTCGATCGGGCCACATCCCAATTAGAGCGTTTTTCCTCGGAGTGGCCCTGTGCCGGGGAAACTGAGTGTGATTCCTAAACGCTAGCCGATTATCGGTCCTAATCCGCGAATCGCCACGAACCTCGGCCAGAGCAGGAAGAACTCGAGGTTCTCGACCGCCGATATCACAAGGACGCGACGGTTGGCGCCCGCATCGAGGCTTCTACTTTCGCGGGTCGAAGCGCACTTCCACGTCGGTATTCACTCTGACTGGGTGGCCGCTCTTGACCGTGGGCTTATAACGGAACTGAGACCACGGCACGGTCTCGCAGAGTTGGGCGCCGGTGTTGAGCTCCGCAATTTTGCCCTCCTCGTCGATGACGACTTTGCAGCGAGAGGTTCCGCCCGCCGGTTCCCAAAGGGGCGCGGTCAGGACGGTGGGACCCTCGATCAGGAGAACACGTTGTTTGTCCGCCGGAACGGAGACCTCCGGCGCTTCCTTTTTCCCCGCTTCGGTATCCTCCTTTTGTTTCGCGGAATCGGCGGCGCTGGTGACGGGCTCGATCCGGGTCACCAGGAATACAGGCCTCGCGGGGTAGCGCTTCACCTTGGCGCGCAGATTTATGATGTGCGAATCCGTCACGTCAAAGGCAAGTCCGGGCCAGGCCATCCTCACGACACGGTCGCAGCTTGATTGAAGCGGATAGCCGTTTTTGCCTTGATCTGGATCGCCAATCGCGTCGATAGCCTTTTGCGCATAGACGCCCTCGGCAGTGTACTCCTTCCCGGCTTCAATCTGAAAGCCTTTATTGAAGAAAAGCCGGTAGCGATTCAGGCCATCCACAAGGTAGACGGAAGGTCCACCCGCGTTCATAGCCGCGTCTGACGCGGTCGATTCGTCGAGAAGAATCTGGGCCTTTCCCTGGATTTTGTCTGGGGCCGTGGCGGGCTTGGTTGCATTGGCCCGCGGCTCGCTGGAACAGCCTGCCATTCCGGCAAGAGTAAGTACGAGAAAACAAAAAACGTGAGTATTGCGGATCATCGTTCCTGCCTCGCCTTTCAAAACGTTTGTTATGAATCTGACGTTAGCACGGGGCATGGGCGGTGACAACCGATGCGGCGCCCATTCGCTCGCACGCCTGCTGCGACGGTTTGCGCAGGCGGCATACAGTAGCGCAACAGCGTCGACAAACTCAAAAATTATCTTCTGGCCTTGGCCCGCCACGCTGGCTTGGTGTCCAGCCACCAGCTGCTCGAATAACACCCGCTCCGACGCTGGCCCAGTTCTACCGCTCGTACTGGTATGTCTACCTCTCAAGTGGATCAGACACACCGTCGGCTTAGCCGATTAGGTTGCCCCAAAACGGGTTTCCTAATTCCACGCTAGGATAGACCCATGCGATTGCTTCTTTTTTCGACAAACATTGTTTGCATAACTTTCTTGCTGTCTGCTCAAGATGCAGGGCGTGGAGGTCAGCCTGCCCGTGGCGCGGCACCTGCGCCGCCGGCCATGACTTTGACCATTCCGGGATTTCCCGACGGTGGCCAGATTCCCGTTAAGTTCAGTCAGGCCGCTCCGGGCGTTGCTGTCGGCGAGGGTACGTCGCCGGCGATGAGCTGGGCCAACGTGCCCGCCGGTACGCAGAGTTTCTTCCTCCACATGCACGACATGGATCTCGCGCGCAACAAGACTACTGACGATCAGGCGCACTGGGTTCTTTGGAACATTCCCGCGACCGCGACCAGCTTGCCCGAAGGTGTACCCAAGGGATCGCAATTGCCTGACGGAAGTTATCAGATCAGCGCCACAGGACCCATGTACCGTGGTCCGGGAGCCGGCGCGAACGGTCCGTTCCATCACTACGTGTTTGAGCTCTACGCCCTTGACACCAAGCTAGACGTGAAACCATCGGCTGACGCTTTCGAGACGCGCGCCAACGTGATGAAAGCGATTCAGGGTCACATCCTGGCGAAAGCGGTCTACGGGGGCCTGTTCCGACGGCCGCAGTAATCACCAGGAAATCCAAAATCCTGATCAGGCGATTCTTTGCGATTATCGACGTCGAGCTCGCCCACCGCCCAAGACAAAGTCGTAGTTCGGCGCGGAGAGAAGCAACGGCAGTACCAGAGCAGAGATCGCATCGATTATTAGTCCATTCAAGGGTCCATGGAGGCATGGACTTGAATCTATTTTGCCGGTTTCTGAGCAACCTTCTCTTCCAGGCGAGCTCCCCTGAGAATGTCTCCTAAGGCGTAGTTTCCCTCGTGACATGCGTACTCATAGATCGGGCCAGCTGCTGCCAAGAAGGGATACTCTCCTATCCAGGCCCTCGTAAAAGTTGAAGCATCGTCGATTGTGAATTGGTACAGGATTGTGTTCGCGTCGACGCGTGTGAAACGCTCGACCACATGCAGTCCATCGCTGGACCCTCGAAATCCAGTCTTGTCCGTAAAATTGGTGGTGTCGACGACCAGCGTATCACCTTCCCAACGGCCCAGCGAGTCTCCCATCCACTGGCGGACCTTCGCGGGAAGATGCGGGCGGCCGTCCAAGCGGATGATCCGAACATCATGGATCTGTTCGACGAGAATCATCACGTATCCCGGAGTCTGCACGATCTGATAATTGTTGTTGTACGGTCCGGGAAGCATGGGCGGTCCCGAAGTCGAAGCTTGGCCCATAATGCAACGCTCCGCTAGTGGCCGGTTCTGCGTACCATCCATTCGCTGCATCTCCTTGGTCCGAGTGTCGACGCGCTCCGAGCCCTCCGATGTCAACGGAGGAACTCTTCCATCCGGCGGGTCCACAACGATCGAAGTGCGCTTCTCTCCGTTGATCGTGGCGAGTTGTGTACCCCGATCCATAAACAAGTTGTTGTAGGCGCGCGTGACGTCAGTCTCGGCGCCCCCGTCGCGGCGGTCGAAATTTACACGGTCCAGGATTTGCTTCTCGAATGCAGTCGCCTCATCTTCTGTGAGAGCCGGTTTTCCTGCAAGGTCGGGGCTTCGCTCCAAAGGCGTAAGGGTGGTGTTCGTCCATATCCCCTGCAAGTCCGGGTGGCCGTCCGCCATCCGTGGAAAAGTCCAAGCCTTTGCCCTTGCACGAGGAGATTCCTTCGTCGCATGTGTAGTTGTCTGGCCGACGAGAGGCAGGACTATTGCTATCGTCCAAACAACTAAAGACAGGAACAGTCGCGTGGTCATCTGAATCCCCTCTACACTATCTCATGCAGCGCGGGTTAAGGTTTCTGTTCTGCTGAGGTCTTGTTCTTCACCCGACCGCCCACAACAACGGGGCTTCTGGTATCCTTTCAGTCCCTAATGCGACAATGCTCTCTGGCAATGAGAGCGGCTCTCCCAACCCAATCTACGATCCGCGGACCGGAAACGCCAACGGCACGGGCAGAACTCCATTTCCTGGCAACATCATTCCTCCGCTCGCGGTGGGTGTGGTCGTCCTGATCGCCGGCGCGCTCCAGTTCACAGCGTGGAAGGCAAATCACCTCGCCTGTTGCCGGGAGGCAGCGGGGAGCGGCCGTATGTTGCGGGCGGACGCCGGCACTGCCTGGCGACACGGCCTGCGCCTCGGCGTCCACTGTAGCTACGGCTGTGCAGGCCTGACGGCGATCCTCCTGGTCATCGGGGTCATGGACCTGGGCGCGATGGCTGTCGTTACGGCAGCCCTCACCGTCGAACGTCTGGCACCGGCCGGTGAGCACGTGGCCCGAGCCATCGGAGCCGTCGCCGTCGGGGCAGGGTTGTTTCTGATCGCGCGAGCAGCCGGGCTCGGATGACGCATCCCGAACGGTTGCAATGTCAGCGGCGCGGCGTATCTTTGTTTGTCGCAGCGCCGTAAGAGCAGGTAGCGATACAAAGTTCAAAAGGAGAAACGTATGAACACTACAAATAGGACAGTCTTGATTACCGGCGCCAACCGAGGCATCGGCCGGGCGCTCGTCAATGAGGCGCTTAGACGGGGGGCGAAGAGGGTATATGCGGGAACCCGCAGAGCGCTCGAACACGCCGACAAGTAGTTTCGGCGGACCACGTGAAAGCGGGCAAGAGCAGGCCAATAACAGATAGCCAAAGAATAGTGGATTTCCGGATATTCATAATGTTTCACTCGTCGATAGCTTACAATCAGTGTATCTCGCGGATTTGACCGCATGCGATTATCGGCGTTCCGTGCATCCGTCGGGCTGTCATGCTCTTTGGCGATCGGCGCGTTCGCGCAGACATCGCCGCCCGCTGCCGCATCCGGCAACATCGCCGGAATTGTCCTGGATGCCGGCGAGAACTCGCCTCTTCGCCGCGCGGTTGTCACGCTGTCTACGGTTGAAGCGCAGCCACAAGACGCCGTCGCCTGGACTGACGCGAATGGCCGCTTTTCCTTCGGCTATCTTCCGCCCGGCCGCTATCAATTGCGAGCAACGAAGGACGGTTATCAACCGGCCGCTTACAACGGCGCTGGAAACCCGAATCGGCCGCCGGCGACCATCCAACTTGCCGCCAGCGAATCTCGGAGCGACTTGGTCCTCCACATGAAATTGATCAGCTCCATCAGCGGTGTCGTCCTGGATGAAGACGGTGACCCGCTCCCTAACGTCCAGGTCGTAGTCATGAAGCCTGCCTTCCAACGCGGGAAACGCAAACTGATACAGGGACCCATGGCCATGACGGATAGCACCGGTCACTATCATTTGAGCGGACTGGTGGGAGGGCGATACGCCGTCGCTGTGAACAGCATGAATCGCCCGGCTGTCAAGATACATCCCGAAGCCGCCGCGGGCGAACCTCAGCAGCAATATTTATACGGAACTCAATACTATCCAGGCGCCGATCGTGCCGACTCAGCGACGCTCATTGCGGTTCAACCGGGAAAGGAGATCTCCTCAATTGATTTTCGACTACGGGCGCTACCGGCCGTGGCGATTGAAGGGAAAATTATCGTGCCGCCGGGCGCGGTCTCGGTGAAAAATGTCTTCGTGAACATTGCGGGTGAGGGTTTCGCCAACAGAATGATGGGAGTCTCCGGGGGATCAACGCCTGATTATCATTTCGTTCACGCCCAACTCCCGCCGGGCGCCTATATCCTGTTGGCTCAGGCAACCATCGATGGCAAACCATATCGCGGAGTGCAAAAAATCGACGTAGCGCCGCAAGGCGTTCACGATCTCGCCGTCGCGCTCGAAGCGAGCATCGACCTTTCCGGCAGTGTGTCGGTCGAGGGGCCAGACGCGGGGAAGCAAGCGGCGTATACTGTCAGCCTTGTTCCCGACGATGATATTCCATGGCGCGGCCCGCCCCTTCGTGCCAATGTGAACAAAGACGGCAGCTTTAAAATCACTGGCGTCCCGCCGGGCATCTGGGACATCAACGCCGGACCGATTCCGTCCACAGGCTACATCAAGTCCATGCGGCTCGGCGATCAGGATGTGCTGACCGAAGAGATGACCGTCCGGCCCTCCACCTCAGAGCCGCTCAAGATTGTCTTCAGCACGCGTGCGGCGACCTTCGAAGGCGACGTGCTGTCAGGTGATCAGCCCACCCGCGCCGTTGTCCTGTTGGCGCCCGAGGCAAAGCTCCGGCACATGATTGGCTTCTATCGTTTAGCCACTGCCGACGAAAAAGGACATTTTGAGATCAACCGTGCAAGGCCCGGGGAGTTCCGGCTGTTTGCCTTCGAGGATCTCGACCAGCAGTCGATTCAGGATCCGGACTTTCTAAAGCCATTCGAACGGTATGGTGTGCCGGTTACTTTGCGGGAAGGGCCCAATGATTCGCAAAAGCTCTCCCTGATCCCAGCCACGCGCCCTGCGGGAGCACAGCAATGAAGCCGGCCACAGTGTGCATTGCTTTTCTATCGATCAATCTGACGGCTCAAGTCCGCATGATGTCTGGTCTTGGACCAGGCGCTCAGCAAGTCCAAACGGGAAAAGCCTCCATCGAAGGTTCCGTTGTCGATGCCATCACGCATGAACCGGTGAAGAAGGCGATCGTTATAACGAACGCCGGGGCTGGCCTTAGCGCTGTCACGGATGCCTCGGGGCATTTTGCATTCCGGCAGTTGCCCGCGGGCAAATACAACATCGAGGCCAATAGCGAGAAATACCCCTTGTCGCAGTTTTCGTTCGAAGCCTGGCCATTTCTTTTCATCTCGCTCGCGGCCGACGAGCAGAAGCAGGATATTACGCTATTGCTCACCCCCGGCGCTTCGGTGCGCGGGCGCATAGTCGATGACGACGGCAATCCGATGCCCGGATGTAACGTCACTGCCATGCAGCTTCGCGATATGGGCATGGGCCGGACCCAGCAGCCAAGCGGCTCTTCTCAAAGCGACGAAAAGGGCGAGTACCGGATTTCCAACCTTCCTGGCGGCAAGTATTACGTTCAGGCGCGCTGCTTTAAGACCATACCTTTGCCGCACGCCTTCGTCCGCCGGGATGCCATCATGGACGTGCCGAAGCTAAGTTACGCGCCGCTCTTCTACTCTGGCGCCGCCGAACCGATGAGCGCGGCCAAAGTGCAGGCAACGCCGGGAGCCGACATCTCCGGCATCGATTTCAAAATGGTCCCCGCGCGCGGCATTACCATCCGCGGACACGCCGGCCCCGCATCCGCTGGCATTATTCAACTCAGTCTCGTTCCCAAGGATCCCCTGACACGGCAGTTCCAGACCCAGGGACTGCGGGTCAATGCATCCACTGGCGAATTCCGGATCCAAAACGTGCTGCCGGGATCGTATGATCTCGTTGCCTCTACGGCGGAGGGGGGACAATCCTATTTCGCGAAAGCTTCGGTCGAGGTTGGCGACGCGCCGCTCGATCCCATCGAACTGACCCTGGCGCCGGCGCCCACGGTCAGCGGGACCATCTTAATTGAAGGTGATACCAACCTGCCCATGACCAACGGGGATCTGGCGATGAATCCGATAGACGGCCGGCCGATGATGCAGAGGCCCCCGCAAGCCAAGGTGCAGAGCGATGGGACATTCATCATCAATTCCGTCACGCCGGGGCGTTGGCGGATCTCTCTGATCGGCGTGCAGGGTTATATCAAGTCGGTCCAGCAGGGCGGTCAGGAAGCCACCCCCTGGGATCTTGAAATTGGGTCATCCTCCAGTCAGTTGAAGATCCTGGTTGGCGCGAAATTTGCCAAGGTAGAGGCCACACTTGCGGCTTCATCGGTGGGCGCCGGACAAATCGGCAGCATACTTTGGGCAGCTAATGGAGATCCGAATTTCCAGCAAAATTTTTCGATCAACACGCAAAACTCCAGCACGCTCCAGGTCCCTCCCGGAAAATATCATGTCTGTGCCTTCGCGACCGTCCAAACCTGGGTGCTCATGCAAAATCGTGCCCTGCTAAAAGCGCTGGAAAGCCGCTGTGAAACCGTAGACGCCACGGCAGATGGCAGCGCCCGCGTGCAAGTCCCGCTTATTCCGGCAGCGGATCTGAAGCAGATGCTCGAAAAGATCGAGGAGTAAACCGACTCAGCATGAAGACATTTTTGGCAGCTATTGTCCTGGCCGGCACACTCTTACACGCCCAACCCGAAGGCATCTGGCAAGGCTATGACCCCGAGTGGGGCCACGTCTCCCGCCAATTGGTCGCGCTCGCTGAAGCGACGCCGCAGGAAAAATTCGGCTGGCGGCCGGGACCCGGCGTGCGGTCGACCAGCGAAGTCTACATGCATATCCGTGCTCGCGAATTTCTATCTGTTGAGTGTTACCGGTCCCAAAATGCCCGCCGAGCTTTCGTCACCTGACATGGAAAAGACCGTGACCGACAAAGCCCAAGTGATCAACTGGCTCAAGCGCTCGCTCGACGCCGTCAAAATCGCCCACGCCGCGGTGAAACCCGCCGATCTCCGGCGCAAAGTCAAGATTGAAGGCGTTGACGCCGACGTGGACGGAATATATCTGCGGATAATCGTGCACGCCAACGAGCACATGGGCCAATTGGTGGCCTATGCGCGGATGAATGGCATCGTCCCGCCTTGGTCCAACTAGGCCCCCGCCTGGTCGCAATAAAACCCTGCCAGGCCGCACCAAACCGCATCTCCACAGCATCGCTGGACTATTATCGTGTATCCTCAAGACATACTGCTCTACCGAGTTTGCGTAGCGTTTTGAGAAGGACGTAACCAAATAGATGTCTACTATTGAGGTTTCCCCTGTCTCGCCTCCGTCAGGCGAGCTTCAAGAACCGGTCATTAACGATTTCAGCATTCAAGTCGCAACCGTCAACGGTTCTGGCAGCCAGACCGCCAACAATGTTCTGATGCGCTCCATCTTCCAGATGGGCATCCCCGTGTCGGGCAAGAATATGTTCCCGTCCAACATCCAAGGGCTTCCCACCTGGTTCACCATCCGCGCCAGCAAGCACGGCTACACCGGCCGCAAGAAGGAGATCGATTTCCTGGTCGCGATGAACCCGGAGACCGCGCGCGAGGACGTCATGAAGCTCGACCCTGGCGCTGCCGTAGTGTATGACGAGCCGCTGAAGCTGAACGCGCTCCGCTCCGATCTGCATTTTTACCCCGTCCCATACGACAAGCTGGTTGGCCCGGTTTGTCCCGAAGCGAAGCTGCGCAAGCTGGTGCGCAACATGATCTATGACGGCGTCGTCGCGTGGCTGCTCTCGATCGAGATGGAAGAGATCCATAGGGCGCTGTTCAAGCAGTTCGGAAAGCGTAAGGCCAAGGCTGCGGAGCTGAACTGGGGCGCATGTCAGGCGGGCTTCGATTACGCGACGAAGACCTTCACGAAAACCGACCCTTATCGCGTAGAGCGGATGAACGAGACCGCCGGCAAGATCATCATCGAAGGCAACGCCGCCGCGGCTTTGGGCTGTGTCTTCGCCGGCGCCACGGTGGTGACCTGGTATCCCATCACGCCGTCTTCATCGCTGGTCGAGTTCATGATCGGCTACCTGAAGCGTTTCCGCGTCGACAAAGAGACGGGCAAAGCGACCTACGCCGTCGTGCAGGCCGAAGACGAGCTGTCGGCCATCGGCATGGTAATGGGCGCCGCTTGGGCGGGCGCTCGCGCCATGACATCCACTGCTGGACCAGGCATCAGCCTGATGGCGGAGTTCGTGGGGCTAGGCTATTATGCCGAAATTCCCGCAGTGATCTTCGACGTGGAACGCGTAGGCCCTTCTACCGGCCTGCCCACCCGGACCGCACAGGGCGATATTCTTTCGACGGCGCTGCTTTCCCACGGCGACACCAAACATCCGCTGCTCTTCCCCTCTTCCCCGGAAGAATGCTTCCAGATGGCTGGCGTTGCATTCGACCTGGCGGAGCAGTTTCAAACTCCCGTGTTCGTGATGACCGACCTCGATCTCGGAATGAACAACTGGATGGCCGATCCGTTCGAGTATCCGAAGGAGCCCATCCGTCGCGGTAAGGTTCTAACCGCCGAGGATCTGGAGCGGCTGGGCGGGTTCGCTCGATATAAAGACGTGGATGGCGACGGCATCGGCTATCGTACCCTTCCGGGGACCAATCATCCCAACGCGGCGTTTTTCACGCGCGGCAGCGGCCACAACGAAAAGGCGCAGTACACTGAGCGCGAAGACGACTACGTGAACAACATGGATCGGCTGGCGCGAAAATTCGAGACGCTTCGCTTGCACGTGCCCAAGCCCGTGGTGGACATCCGGCCCAACGCGCGAGCCGGCTTCGTCGCCTTCGGCACGTCGCATTACGCGGTAGAGGAAAGCCGCGATCAGTTGCGCACTGAACACGGCATCGAAACTGACTATATCCGGCTGAAAGCGTACCCTTTCACGCAAGAATTGCATGATTTTATTGGCCGCCACGAGCGCGTTTATGTCGTCGAGCAGAATCGCGATGCGCAGTTGCTCAGCCTGATGCGCATGGAGTTCGATCCCGCCGAGACCGCTAAATTGAAAAGCGTGCGCTACTACGGCGGCCTGCCGATCGACGCGCGCACCGTCACCGATAACGTCCTCAGTCAAGAGAAGACCCGCAAGGAGGGCAAATGAGTACCACCGTTACGCCGCCGCCCAAGAAGGTCAATCGTGTTGGTCTGGAGGTAATAAGTTACAAAGGCTCCAAGACCACCTTGTGCGCTGGATGCGGCCACAACGCCGTTTCCGAACGGATTGTCGAATGCTTCTATGAGCTGGGCATTCAGCCCTGGAGCGTGGCCAAGCTTTCCGGCATCGGCTGCTCCTCGAAGACCCCCGCGTATTTTCTGGGACTCTCGCACGGCTTCAACGGAGTGCACGGCCGAATGCCCTCGCTCGCAACCGGCGCGTTGCTGGGCAATCGGACGCTGCTCGGCATCGGCGTTACCGGCGACGGTGATACGGCATCCATTGGCCTCGGCCAGTTCATGCATCTGCTGCGCCGCAATTTGCCATTCATCTACGTCATCGAGGACAACGGTGTTTACGGGCTGACCAAGGGACAGTTTTCGGCCACCGCCGACCTGGGGTCGAAGCTAAAGACCGGCGTGCTGAACGAACTCCCGCCGTTCGATTGTTGCGCACTGGCGCTCGAATGGGGAGCTACATTTGTGGCCCGCTCCTTCTCCGGCGACAAGAAACAGCTCCAAGCCATCTTGAAAGCCGCGATCACGCACAACGGCCTCTCTGTTATCGACGTGATTTCGCCTTGCACTACCTTCAACGACCACGAGGGCTCGACCAAGAGCTACGCCTACGTAAAGGACCACGAGGAGATGCTGAACGAGGTCGACTTCGTGCCCTTTTACGAAGACATTTCCGCCGAGATCGCCGAGGGCGAGGTGAAGGAAGTGGAGATGCATGACGGATCCAAGCTTCGAATTAAGAAGCTCGGCCGCGAGTACGATCCAACCAGCAAATTCGACGCGCTCAAAATGATCGAGGAAGCGAATAAGAATGGCGAGATTCTGACCGGCGTGTATTATGTCGACACCACCAAGCCCAATTTCCTCGATATGCTGAGCATCGACGACGCGCCGCTGGCAACCTTGCCTCAGTCGAGAGTCCGGCCGCCCAGGGAAGCTCTGGACGAGGCCATGGAAGAGTTACGCTAAAAGCGTGAAACAATTCATCCTGGGATTCATCGCTGCGCTGGTGTTACTGGCGGTGGGAGGCTTAGCTTTCGTTGGACTGGGCTTGGCACCCGTGGCAACCTCGTCCGCGCCTCTGCCGTTTGAGAAACTGATTACCGGCATCGCGTTGAACGCCCGCGTCAACAAAGAAGCGCCGAAATCATCCCCCATACAGCCATCAGATGAGATTTATGCCGCCGGGGCGCGCATCTACCGCACTAACTGCGCGGTTTGTCATGGACTGCCCGGCCAGGATCAGACCGCCATCGCCAAAGGCGAGTTCCCCAAGCCGCCCGAGTTGTTCAAAGGCAAAGGCGTGAGTGAAGACCCACCCGGCGAAACTTACTGGAAAGTCGCGAATGGCATCCGGCTCACCGGAATGCCTGGTTTCAATGGCTCGCTTACGACCGACCAGATGTGGCAGGTCACCCTGCTCCTCGCGAATTCCGACAAATTACCCTCCGCCGTCCAAACTACGCTACAGCAGCCTTTGCAACTGCAGTAGCGATCCTGAACGATCTGCTCGCGAACCTATTTCAACCTCCGAAACTCCTCAGCACTGATTCCGAGCTGCTCAAAGGAATCGAAAAAACAGAGGCGGGCCAATCTCCCGCGCCGCCATGAATTGGTATGGTGACGGAGCGGCCATCCGGATGACTCCACCGCTCATGACTTCCGGCCTTGCGTCGAAATTCAAATCCAAGTCGCGCGGCAACGCGGCGGAAATCCTCTGCGCGCCCACTACGCATGCCCGATCGCAGTCGTATCTGCGGGCATCGCTAAACCTTTGTTGCGATATTCGTCGGCAATCATCTCGAAGACGCGTTCAAGCTCGGCTAAGGCCTCTTCTCTTGTGCCCATCAAAGCATAACAGCCGCGGATCGCGGGAATTTCCGCCACCCAACCTTCTGGCTGATTGCGATACAAGACCACTTTATAGTCGTCGAGACTCATAGCATTTTCAGTTTACGCCTATATTTCGTGGGCAAGCTTCTCGCATCGGCATCGCATCGGCCCTTACGTAGCCCGCGGCCATGGTGTTAACATTCAATCAATGGTGGGCGCCAATATCGCGCGACTACAAGTGGCTCGGGCAATTTTCATATTGCTCCTGCTGGCCTTGTTTGCCGGCCTCCAGACCGCCTCCGCCATTACCGAACAGGTCCACCACCACGACGGACCTTCCCATACCGATTGTTGTGGCGTCTGTCACGCCGGCCACTTGTCCGTCACACCGGCTGTTACCTGCCTGACGCTTGTATTGCCTGATGTTCGGTCCTGGCATAAAGCTCAGGATGCACCTCCCGCGCAGGGTGAATTCGTTTCTTCGCTTCATCTTTCCCGCGCGCCCCCTGGTCTCCATTCCTAACTCTTGTTTTGTCCTGATCGGTCGATAAGCAGCGCTAGCTAGCCACACGTCCGTGACTGGATTTTCCTGAGGCAGCGTCTTACTTCATGGAGACATAGAATGAAACCCGGCTTTCGAATCTTGTGCTTGGCCTGCTTTCTGAGCGCTTTGCCCGCTCTCTCGCAGTCCATCAACAGCGGAACCGTTTTGGGGACCGTGACTGATCCATCCGGCGCCGTCGTGGCGGGCGCTATGGTTCGGCTGCAGAATTCAGTGACCGGATATATGCAGTCCGTCACCACCGATAGCTCGGGCGCGTTCCGATTCAATAACGTTCCGCAGAACAATTACCGCCTGACAGTCGATGCGCCGGGCTTCACCGCGGCAAATCGAAATCTGGACGTTCGAAATGCTGTGCCGATCACTCTTACCATTCCGCTAACCGTCGCCGCTGAATCTACCTCGGTCACCGTCGAAGCCTCCGGCGCGCAGGTCGAGACGGATCCCTCCGCCCACCAGGATGTCGACCGCAACGCTTTTCTGAAGCTTCCGATGTTCGACCCGGCCGGCAGTCTCAGCCAGGCCATCACCTTTAGCACCGGCGCGGTGGCGGCTGATGCAAACGGCTTCTTTCACCCCTTAGGCGACCATTCGCAGACCAGTTTCGTGATCGACGGCCAGCCCATCAGCGATCAGCAGAGCAAGCTGTTTTCCACCCAAATCCCCGCCAACGCGCTGCAATCCATGGAGCTAATCACCGGCTCGCCCGACGCGCAGTATGGCGATAAATCCAGTTTGATCGTGAACGCCACCACGCGGTCGGGCCTCGGATCCACGAGGCCCACCGGCGCGATCACTTCCGACTGGGGCTCCTTTGGAACCTGGGGCGGCAGCGCGTCGTTGGGATTCGGCAGCCCGAACTATGGGAATTTTATTCTATTGAGCGGAACTCGGTCGGGTCGTTTTCTGGACACGCCCGAAGAATTGCCGTTCCATGACATTGGAAACAACGGATCGATTTTCGACCGCTTCGACTGGCAGCCTGGGCCGAAGGACGCGTACCACATCGATCTGTTTGTCGCGCGGAACTGGTTTCAGGTTCCCAACAGCTACGATCAACTATCGCAAGATCAGCGGCAACGCGTACTCACGTGGAATATCGCTCCCAGCTATCAGCATACGTTTAGCGCTCGCGCCCTTCTGACGGTGAATGCCTTCGCACGGCGCGACGAGTTGAACTATTACGCCAGCCGCGATCCTTTCGCCGATACGCCGGTCACAGCCTCGCAAAACCGCTTCCTGACCAACTATGGCGTCAAAGCCGATATCGCAGCCACCTTCGGCAAGCATGATGTGAAATTCGGGACGCAGCTTCAGCAGACGCGCCTGGACGAGAAGTTTCAATTCGGCGTGACCGATCCCCATTACAACCCAGTCTGTCTCGGTCCGACCGGTAACGAACTGCTGCTCCCGGGCGTGACCAATCCGGAGCAATGCTCCACTCTGAATCCAACGTATAGTGCAAATCCGAATCTGCAGCCGGGGCTCGTGCCATACGATCTGACTCGCGGAGGCTCGCTCTTCAACTTTCGCGGCAAACACAATATCAATCAATATGCGGTCTACTTGACCGACGCTATGAAATTCGGGAATTTCAGCATCAATGCCGGCTTACGCGACGATCAGTACAACGGATTAACCTCCGCCAATGGCATTCAGCCTCGCCTCGGACTTTCCTACCTGGTTCCCAAGACGAAAACGGTCCTACGAGCCGCCTATTCCCGCACCTTTGAAACGCCCTTCAATGAGAACCTGATTCTCTCCAGCGGTACCGGCGGCGGAGGTCTGGCAGAGAATGTCTTCGGATCGACCTCCAGTCCCATCAAACCCGGCGCCAGAAATCAGTTCAACACCGGCTTCCAGCAGGGTATTGGCCGCTGGATTGTTATCGATGCCGATTATTTCTGGAAGTTCACTCACAACGCGTATGACTTCAGCGTGTTATTCAACACGCCCATCACTTTTCCCATCGCCTGGCACAACTCCAAACTAGACGGCGTCGACGGCCGCATTAGCACCATCGACCTGCATGGGTTCCAGGCTTACTTGAACCTTGGCCATACTCGCGCCCGATTCTTTCCGCCCGAGAACGGCGGCTTGATCCCGTTGGGAGGTTTCGCTACCGGTGTGTTCCGCATCGACCACGATCAAGCGCTACAACAGACCGCCGTGTTCCGCTACCAGCGGCCCCATAACGCGGAGTGGATCGATTTCACCTGGCGCTACGATAGCGGCCTGGTGGTCAGTGGTGTCCCGGATGTGCTCGCCGCTACATTATTGACGCCCAGCCAGCAAGTGGACATCGGATTCTCCTGTAACGGCGTGTTTGCGACCCTGCAGAATCCGATTAGAGTTTGCAACGGGATCGGCAAATCGACGCTTTTGACCTTGCCGCAGACCGGCACCGAGAATGATGATCACAATCCCGACCGCGTGAAGCCTCGCAACCTGTTCAGCGCGGGCATCGGCACCGACAATCTTTTCCATAAGGAAACGGGCCCTCGCGTGACGCTCCGGGTTACAGCGGAAAATCTCACCAACAAGGTCGCTCTATACAACTTTTTGTCCACGTTTAGCGGGACACACTTTATTGCTCCACGAACCTATCAGGCATCGGTCGGTTACGTCTTTTAAACCCGCAGCCCATAGCTGCCGATCTTAAACGTGAGCCATGAAAGTCACCCTCAGGCTGGGAATTGCGGTCCTTGTAGGCGTGATCGCGGCTTGGTTCACCTTCCAGCACATTCCACCTGAGCTGTCCCGGGCGGAATTTATGGCCGAGGTCCGGGCAGGCCACGTCCATAAGGTGATCATCAAGGATGAAGAAGTGATCACCGGAGAAAGCTCCACCCGTGGGCCCTTTCGAACCGCCTTCAAAAAGGCAGAGGACGCGAAACTCGTAACCGAGCTACGAGCGCTGGGAGTCGAGGTGATATTTGAGAAGTCGCCTGAGGGACTCATTTAAGGCATATAATCGGTGCTGATTATGGCATCGAAAAATCGGACTCCATCCCGCCGCGCCTTGCTTACTGGCGCCGGTCTCGGCTTCGGCTCAGGATTTCTGAGCGCCGCTTCCTCCGACGATAGAAGGATCTCGAGCAGCGAGTATTGGGCCAAGAAAGGCAAAGTCTCGCTCTACCTATTCCGCAAGCGTCTGGATGCACCCAAGACCGGCCAAGCTCCGCTGCCGGTGCTCTTTCTGGTGCACGGCTCGTCTATTTCCTCGCGCCCCAGTTTCGATCTCACCGTACCCGGCCACGGCGAGTACTCACTGATGAACACGTTCGCCCAATATGGATTCGACGTCTGGACTATGGACCACGAGAACTACGGCCGGTCCACCCGCACCGATGGCAACTCCGACATCACCAGTGGCGTCGAGGATCTCAAAGCTGCGGTTGATCTGGTGGCGAAGGAAACCGGGCGCGAGAAGATTCATTTCTTCGGTGAATCCTCAGGTGGCTTGAGGGCCGGAGCGTATGCCATGGCGCAGCCGACTCGCGTCGATCGCCTGGTCCTGGGCGCGTTCACATACAAAGGTGAAAATTCGCCGACGCTCAGAGAGCGCGCCAAACAGCTCGACTATTACCGAACGCATAACCTGCGGCTGCGCGATCGAGCCATGATTCAGAGCATCTCGACGCGCGACAAACCGGGCACGTCCGATCCGGCGGTGGTCGAGTACTTGGCCGACCTGGAGTTGAAATTCGGCGATCAGGTTCCGACCGGTACTTACCTGGACATGACCGCCAATCTTCCGGTGGTCGAGCCCGCCAAGGTCCTGGCCCCGGTGCTGTTGGTGCGCGGCGAGTATGACGGCATCGCTACTGTTGACGATCTGTCCGATTTCTTCAAGCGCTTGCCCTCGGGCGATCGTCAGTTTGTGATTCTGCCAGGTATGGCGCACTCAGTGGTGCTGGGCTTGAACCGGCAACACTTCTGGCACGCCATGCAAGCTTTTCTCACGGTTGATACGGAGCCGCGCGCGTAAGCAAGCGATTAGTAATACGACGCCGTCTCGATCCCCGTTCCAGCTTTGAAGCTGGACACCACCTTCATCTGATCCAGATCGATCACCGTAACCGTTCCGTCTCCGTCGTTCGCTACCAGCGCGGTGTGGCCGTCAGGAGCGAATGCGAATCCCATGGGGTTCTTTCCCACCTCCAGCACCTGTTGCTTCCCGTGCAGGTCCGAAGTGCTGATGACGTTCACTTGTCCGACTCCCTGCGAAATGCTGCATACCAGAATCTTCGAGCCATCGGGCGTGTAGCGTGGTTTGAACGAGCCGCGGGTCGTTCCCTGGAGCGCAACCCGATCGATCACGCTGTCGGTGGCGGTGTCGATTACCAGCAGCGTAGGTTCGGCTAAATCGGACGCGACCACACGCTTACCGTCGGGCGATGCGGCGATGCCCTGAATCCCGTTCGGCGCCGGAATCCGTCCGACCATCTTGCGCGCCTTCAGGTCAATCACGCTGATAAACAACTTGTCGTTCTTGTTCGGAACGTAAGCTTTGCTGGCATCGGGCAGGACCGCGACCCAGTGCCCCGTCCCTTCAGTGTCGATGGCGGATTCAATGGCGCGCGTCTTAGGATCGATCACCAGCAGCTTGCGGCTCAGATCGCAGCTTACATAGAGCTTGCCGCGCGAGTCCACCTGAATCCCATGCGGCGCGATGTAGGGCGAGACGTCAATGGTGGCAGTGACCTGGCGCGTCGCCAGATCGATTATCGCGATGGTGTGCCCCGGATGCGGGTTCTTGCCGTAGACGCCGTCGCCATAGATCGGAATGTATACAGTCTTGTGGTCGGGCGAAATGGCAAGATCGTGCGGCGCGTTCCCTATTTCGAGATTGGAGATCTCCTTATAAGTGGACGGATCGACGAACCGGACATGCGCGCCCCGTTTGTCGATTAGCACCAGTCCATGCGAGCCAGTTGGATTATTCGGATCGGCCAGCAATACCAACGGCCCGATCAGCGCTGCTACCCATTGGCGTGCCATTTGACGATTATATCCGGTTGATAATGGTCGTATGGCGTTGATCCGGGTCGGGTCCGTATCCGAGTTGCAGCCTGGCTGGGTGAAAGAGGCTCGGGTTGGCCGCCAGACCTATGCGATTTGCAACTCCGGTGGCGAGATCCATGCACTGGACGGGAGTTGTCCCTGCACCGGCGGGCCTTTGGGACAGGGGGCGCTTCGCGAAGATCTGCTCGTGTGTCCCTGGCATGGCTGGAGGTTCGATTGCCGAACTGGCGCGAGCGCCTACGACTCCAACATCACCATCGCAAAAATTCCCGTCAAAATCTCCGGCGACGACATTCTCCTCGAAATTTAGACGCGTACGATATCTTTACAAGACTCTTACCTGTGCTGAAGTCCGGCCTACGTCTGGATATATGTACAAGGAAAAGAGGATTACATGCCATACGCTTTCACAGCAATTGCCGCGGCGACCACGGCGTTCGTCTTCGGCCTGATAACCCCGCTTAGCTGGGAGGCCTGTCTTATAGTTGCTCTTGCCGCTGCCGCAATCGCTGGAGGCACTGTCTTCACGGTTCTGGAAATGCAGCGCCTCGCCAGAAATTAGGGACCGATTTCGTGGCCAACCCGCCGCGCCCGGCAGTACTTTTTCCAGGAAGGACTAAGGTCTTTCCAGGCTGGTCCCACACGATCCTACCTCGTAGCATGGAAGCAGGGGGAATTTCATGCGCTCGCTCGCACTCGTATTACCTGCAAGCCTTATACTCGTCGTCAGTGTCCAAGGCCAGGCTCTGACTGAACACGCCGCCGCGGCTGCCGGCGCGGCTGTTGGCGTTGGGGCCGGCAAAAGCCTCAGCAACTCCATGACGAAGATTTTCGGCGACACCGATAAACAAACCGCGAAGGCTGCCAATCCGGAAGCCAAGAAGCAAGCGAAACCTGTGGCCAATCCCGCATCGGACCCATTGGCGGCCAAGTCGAAGACCCCCGTGACTGGGCCACGGGACGCCGCGCTCGCTCCCTTGCCGGCCTCAGGTTCCCACTCTGCTTCTCAGCCCCGCAGCCGCGCAGCGCGGAAGCCCGCTCCTCAGGATGAAACAGCAGCGACCCTATCCCACCCCCTGGCGATGACACCGATACCCGCGGTGATTCCGATCGCCCAACCCATCGTCAAAGTGCCGACCATCGAGGAAATCGCGAGCATCAAGGTCGGGACCACTGCAGACGAATTGGTGGCCGCGCTCGGGCAACCAGCCTCCCGCGTCAGCATCCCCGATGATGATGGACACCTCCGCGAGACCTGTCAATATTGGGCCAATGGACAGCAACTCGGCACCATCCGCCTGGACAATGGGCAAGTCGTTACTGTCGAGACCCGGCCTCAGAACTAAGCCGCCCGATAAAAGCCTCTCTGTCAAACCATCCGCGCCGCTAACCCGAAACCCGCGGTACGAAACGACGGACGAAACGTCGGACCCAGCAATGCGCATACTCAAGGAAACGTGCGAAGATGGCGAAGGCAGCTAATGAAGTGCCATCGTGGCGCGTCGGGATTCTCATGGCTTGATGATCATGAGTTTATTGATATAACCAAAAGAGCAGCGGCAGCCGCGTTGGTTGCGATTCTCCTCGGGCCATTGGTCCTCGAAGCGGACTCGGGCGCGACCCTCTCGTTCACGCGTTTGCCGCCTATCAGCTTGGGAGATCAATGTTGTTCCGTAGTGACCGGCGATTTCAACCGCGACGGGAAGGCTGATATCGCCGCCGCCCATGGGCAAGCCGGCATCACCATTTTCTTGGGTGACGGAAAGGGCGATTTCACGCGCAGTGACTGGTCTATAGATCTCGGGTCTGGCGTTTTGCTGAAAGGTTTGGTCACGTCGGCTGATTTCAACGCCGACGGGATCGCCGATATCGCAGGTATTACAGCGGATGCCCTTGGCAACTTCGGAAGCGTAGTCCTGCTGGGCCGGGGCGATGGTTCGTTCCGCGCGCCCATCATCCTCGGGGGCAACGTAGCGAAGGCCGTGGCAGACTTCAACGGCGACGGAAAACTCGATCTGCTGGTTCATCCCTGCTCTTCGGACATTGACTGCGGATTCGCGGTGCGTTTCGGAAATGGGGACGGGACATTCCAGCCGCCGGGTCCGGTTGCATCGCAGCCGGCAGGGGATTTCACATGGGCTGCGGTGGCGGACTTCAATGGCGATGGAAAGCTGGACGTCGTTGAAACGACGTTCCGGCCCGCTCAGTCGGGAGCGGTCTACCTGTGGCTCGGCAAGGGGGATGGGACTTTCGGCAGTGTCACAGCGATTCCACTGACAAACGGAACCTCTTTTGTCACATCCTCCCAACTGGCTACAGGCGACTTCAATGGGGACGGGAAGGCCGATTTGGCGGTACTCATAAAACGAGGTAGCACGATAGGTGAACCGTACGGTATTGAGATCCTGTTGGGGGATGGAAAGGGCGGTTTTACGCTGGGCGGCAGCTACTCGGTGCCGACCGCAGCCCCACTCATTACCGCGGATTTCCAACACGCCGGCCACCTCGACGTGGCGGCAGGATTCACCCTATTAGCGGGTCATGGCGATGGGTCGTTCACAGACGCGGAATCGTTCGGCCAATACGTCGCGCCGGTCGTGCCACAAGTTCCGGGTGGAATCAGCTGGGTTGCGATGGGCGATTTTACTGGGGACGGGAAGGCCGATTTGGTGGGCCCTGCTGGTGACGGCAGCCAGTTGTCGGTATTGGTCAACAACACACCCGGTTCCGATGCTTCGGCCAATGCGGTTTCAGCCGCGGATTACACTTTTGAAGTGGCTCCGGGTTCAATTGCAAGCTTGTTTGGCACGGCTCTGGCAACAACTACGGCCCAGGTAACTATGCTGCCATTGCCGACTTCATTGGCAAACACCATGGTCCGCGTTCTCGATGCGAATGGCGTTGAACGCCTCGGCGAGTTGTTGTACGTCAGCCCGACGCAAATCAACTTCGTAATCCCTGCGGCGACGGCTTCAGGTTTTGCAATCTTCAACGTCGCGGGTAGTCGCTCCATTGCGGACGGAACGCGCTCCACGCTGATCGCACCGCTTGCACCGGCGTTCTTTGCGCTGGATAGCACGGGCCAGGGACCGCCTGCCGCAACGGCGATCCGGGCACAGGCCGACGGTTCCCAGGCGCCCGTGCCGATTGCGCAGTGTTCCGTGGCGGGTGGGTGTGTTCCGATTCCGATCGATTTGAGTGGAGCCGGTGCCGTTTATTTAAGTATCTACGGAACTGGGTTTAGAGAAGCTACCGCTGCGGCGTGCGATACGTCGTCTGGTACGGTCACGTCGGGTGGAAGTCCGCCCATCACTGTCACATACGTTGGACCACAACCGACGGCTACCGGGCTAGACCAGATGAACCTCCGGCTGTCGAATACCCTTCCGAGCGGCAGCATAGAGATTCGCTGCCAATTCAGGCTATCAGGTACTGTTACGAGTGCGGCCTTTGCTCTTGCAATCCAATAAACTCGCCACTTTACAACAGAACTAACCTCCTTGCCGTATTTCTCAATCCGCTCATCCTGCTGTTGGATTGCCGCCACGAGACAGGCTATCCCAAGATCGCAGAAAACTTGACGAGTCTCTCAACACCAACCTCTGGGGAGTTTCTTGCAAATAAAGGAGAATCGTGCGAACAAAAGATATCGGATCAGCAAATGTCGTGCACTGAGTCCTTCCGGGACTGCGCGACGATCAACGTAAACCCATCCAGCTCACGTTTCCGACCCAGAGCATCGCAGAGTTCAGTCAGCGCAGCCTGGCGAGTCTACTTGGGGACTCGTGAGGAAGTCGTTCATCGAGACGTGCGAGAGAACGAAGTGAGTAGCCAACGCATCGAGACCAACCAAGCCGGCGAGCCTTTTGTTGGAAAACCCGAATCTGCTTTTACGCAATCGATGCCCAGCGGATGCCGATCGAGCGTTCTCGGGGCCGCACCCAGGCGCCGATCCACGCCGTTGAAAGCGTCGATTAAACTTAGGTGTAATAAACCAAGGCGGCCTTTTCGCCCGCCTAATTTATTCTAAGGTGTAGATTCTAAACGAGACGCTTAAAACTTATCGCTTCAACAACTGATCTTATCGGTAGAATATTTTTATTTTTTCCTGCGGCAGAGACAGACAGAGAGACAAGACAGACCCTTGACTCCAAGTTCAGCTTTAGATAGACTTCTTCGCTGTTCTTATCCACCCTTGACTGGAGGCACCAAATGCGCAGGACCCTTCTGGGAATCTGGGTTTTGTTCACCGTCCTATCCGCCCTGCCATGCCACGGCCAGACGTTTGGCGAAATCATTGGAGAGGTGAAAGATCCGAGCGGCGCCGTGATAGCGGGCGCGGTTGTGACGGTGATTAACGCCGATACAAACGTTGCTCGGACAACCACGACCAACGATGTCGGGATCTATAGTGTCCCTTCGCTCCCACCCGGCAGGTACCAGGTCAAAGTGACGGCCTCTGGCTTTGATACGGCCCTCCGAACCAACATAGAATTACAGGTGCAGCAGACGGCACGGGTCGATTTCGCGCTTACCGTCGGACAGTCATCGCAAACAATTGAAGTCACCAGTTCGGCCGCAACGCTGACCACCGATAGCGCATCAGTTGGGACTGTCGTCGAGGAAAAAAGTATAACCGACTTACCGCTGAACGGGCGCGACTTCTTCCAGCTGGTATCGCTGGCGCCCAATGTGAACTACGGGTTCACCGCTGCGTCGATAGAGTCATCGCGCCAAGGCGGTACGCGATCGCTGGTGACCATGTCGCTTTCTGGCAGCCGACAAACCTGGAGCAACTACACTCTGGACGGAGTTGAGAATACCGACGTCAATTTCAATACATACATTGTGCTTCCGTCTATTGACGCGCTTCAGGAGTTCAAAGTTCAAACTGGCATCTATCCCGCCGAGTTCGGCCGGAACATGGGACAGGTCAACGTCAGTACGAAACCGGGAACCAACAGCTTTCACGGCACGGCTTATGAGTTTCTCCGCAACGACGTGCTGGATGCGAATCAGTACAATTTCTCATCCATCGCCATCCAGAAATCGCCTTACCGGCAGAACCAATACGGGTTTACTCTAGGCGGCCCCGTCTGGATTCCGAAACTCTTCAACGGGAAAAACCGGTTGTTTTTCATGTCCAACTTCGAAGGCTTCAAGTCGCGTCTGACCCAGGAGGCGTTGTTCACCACCATTCCGCAGAGTTTTCGCAACGGCGACTTTTCCTCCGTGCCGATGCTCTTGGACCCCACCACTCGCGTGAAACTGGCCAACGGCACCTATACCGCCACTGCATTTCCAGGAAACCAGATCCCCACCTCTCGTTTCAATTCGTACACGGTTTCCATGCTTAAATACGATCCCGTGCCCAACATCCCCGGGGCGGGCTTGCAGAACAATTTTCAAGAGCCCTTGAAGACTCCAGTCGACAAGAACCAGGTGAACGAGAGAATCGACTGGGCGCAGAACCCGAAGTCTCAATGGTTCGGCCGATACAGCTGGACCGGTGAGACCTCCTTAACGCCTGGGATGACGGTGGATGGAACGACCCTGGATACACACGCCAGTCAATGGATGGTCTCGAATACGCGGATCTTTTCGGCAACGAAGGTAAATGAAGCGCGATTCGGATTTAGTTCCCTCTACAATTTACTCGGGCAGCAACTGGGCGGGATAGAGGACGTCGACAAGGAACTGAACATTCCGCTTCCCGTATCACCTTCCACTGGATGGGGAGTTCCCGCCATTACACTTTCCAATGGGCTGACCGGTTTTGGAAACAATAACAATGGCCCATACGTGACGAACGACAAGATCATCCAGGGAATAGACAATTTTTCATGGACGTTGGGTAAACATTCACTTCGGATGGGAGGCGATTACCGCTACGACAAATATCCGCAAACGGGGAACGAATATACGCGCGGGCAGTTTGCTTACAACGGGTATTTCACCTCTAATCCAAACACGCTGGCGGGAGGAAACGGCGCGGCGGACTTTTTGATGGGCGCGGTCTATCAATCCAACATGCCCGTTACTCTGGCCACCGATCGTTTCAGTGCCAACGGAATTGGGGCGTATATAGACGATACATGGAAGGTTACCCCGAAGCTGACGGTGACCTTGGGGCTGCGCTGGGAACTGGAGCAGCCTTTCTATGATGCTGCGCAGAATGAAACCAATGTCCAGATCAACTTTCCGGGTATACCCAATATCGCTAACGATCCCAATCAGGCCGACCATCCCGTTCTGGTTAGAGAAGGGAACGGCTCTTTTTATCAAGGAATAAATTTCGTCTACGTGGGCGCCACGGTTCCTGGATTCCCCATCGCTCCGCTTCAAACCGCGCGAGACGGCAGAATGGGCAGCCGGATGATTCGAACCGACTGGCTCGATTTCGCGCCGAGAGTTGGCGTGGCTTACAGCCCGAACTCCAAATGGGTATTGCGGACGGGCTTCGGCATTTTCTATGACCAGGACAGCAAGAATTCCATTTTCGATATGGAGCGCAGTTTGGCTGGCCGTGCGACTTCAATTGGGAACTACGGGCAAAATACAGGCGCCCCGAATTTAACCATGCAAAACTTCATCAGCACGGCACAATTTCCGATTCAGATCGCGCCAGGCACCATTTGGGGGACTCAGTACAATCTGCCGATTACGTATTCTGAGGAGTTTCTGGCGAACGTCCAGCGGCAGTTTGGTAATTCAACAACGCTGGAGGCTGCGTACACCGGCGTGCTGGACCGGCATTTGTTATTCCTGAACAATTCCAACGCGCCGATACCCGGTACCAGCAATGTTGCTTTGCGCTCGCCCTATCCGGAATTCAACACCATCGAAGAACTGATGGCAGGTGGAGCCGGTGGTTACGAGGCGGGCAGCCTGAAACTCAACCAGCGCTTTTCGTCAGGTTTCAGCGCGTTAGTGGGCTACACCTATGGCAAGGCGCTTGATGACGGAAGCGCCATCCGTGGCGTCACGAACGATCAGTATCCGGAGAATCCGCGGTGTGTCCTGTGCAGCTACGGGCCTTCCGAATTCGATGTTCGCCAGCGGTTTACCGCGGCGGTGCTCTACAGCTTGCCGTTCGGACAAGGCAAACCCCTTCTCAATCGTGGCGGGATCGTCAACGCTATCGTTGGGGGCTGGCAGGCCAGCGGAATCCTGACCAAGCAAACCGGACCGCCCATAAATACCACCGCATGGGACTCGGCAGGCACTGGCGAAAGCGCTCCCTCAAACCGGCTCAACGCCACCGGAGTCAGCCCTTACCTTTCGAATCCGTCAACGAACGCGTGGTTTAATCCAGCGGCTTTCAGCAACCCTGTAGCGGGAACGTACGGCACTATGGGACGAGATTCGATCACCGGACCAGCTCTGACGAACCTCGACTTTTCGGCGCTTAAGGATTTCAGGGTGACCGAGAATCAGCGGCTGCAGCTGCGCGTAGAATCTTTCAATATTTCCAACCACCCCAATTGGCTGATGACCACAGGCAGCTCATGGGGAAATAGCAGTTCGACTCCGGCGGCAACTTTCAATAAGATTACGTCCACGATCAACGGCAACAACAGCATGCGTCAGATCCAGTTCGCCCTGAAGTACATCTTCTGATCGAACCGCAGGAAGCGTTTTTTGCCACCGCTGCTAGGCTGATACAATGGGCGCCCGGAGTCCAGACGATGCGCGAACTTCACCTTCTTTTGCTCCCAATTCTCGGAGCGGCCGTTGCGAAAATGGCGGTCGGAGCGCTGTGGTACTCCAACGCCCTGTTCTTCAAGCCCTGGATCCGGATGTCCGGAATCACGGAGGGGCAGGTAAAGCAGGGCCTCCCCAAAGCGCTGGTGGTCGACTTCATCGGCAGCTTTCTCATGGCCCTGGTCCTGTTTCACACCATCCGTTGGTCCGGAGCCCGTGCCGTGGTCGAAGGCCTATTCGTCGGGTTCCTCAACTGGCTCGGCTTCGTCGCCGTCGCCACCGTCAGCACTGTGACCTATGAAAGAAAGCCGGTCAAGCTGTACCTGCTGAACAACGGCTACCAGTTGGTTTCGATTTTGGTGATGGGCGCGATCCTGGCGCTGTGGGCCTAAGCCCCGGGTCTGTTTTGTGCCTGGACGCGCGTTACGAGTACGCAGAACGCTAGCGCTCTGAATCGCATCCGCCCAAAACGCATCAGACCGTGCATCCCGCACGCCGGCTGAAACCGTTACCTGGACTCTCCTCGCCAATATATGCCTTTACACGCATATTCTCCGTAGAGTATATTAAGAGCGTGGAATCTGTTTTTGAAATCATTGCGGAGCCAAACCGCCGCGCGATATTGAGCCTGCTGGTCTCTTCACAACAGTCGGTTGGAGAGATCGAGCGTCAACTTCGGATGTCGCAGCCGACCGTGTCAAAGCACCTCCGAGTGCTGCGCGAGGCCGGTTTCGTCGAATCCACGGTGGACGCACAGCGCCGTCTCTACCGGCTGAAACCTGAGCCGCTTCAGGAGATCGATGCCTGGCTGGCTCCGTTCCGCCGGTTCTGGTCCGCTCACGTAGATGCTCTCGAGCGCCACCTCGACCGCGTGGGGCACACCAAAGAAGTTCAATCCACACCAACGAAAAGTAAGACAAGCAGAGGACGGCGGCCCAAGCCGCGACGTGACAAAGGAGAAACGAAATGAAAATCAAACTGACTAGCGTGTACGTTGACGACCAGGGCAACGCTCTGCGCTTCTATACGGAGGTTCTGGGCTTTACCAAGAAGGCCGATTTCAGTAACGGCCCATTTCGCTGGCTGACGGTGGGCTCGCCCGAGGAGCCGGACGGCACCGAGCTGCAGCTGGCGCTGAACAACAACCCAGCGGCCAAAGCGTATCAGCAGGCGATCTTTCAACAGGGCCAGCCCGCGGCCATGTTCTTCACCGACGACGTTAAGGCCGACTACGAGCGGATCAAGGCCCGCGGCGCCGAGTTCACGATGCCGCCCACCGCTGTGACCGGCTCGACCATTGCGATGCTGAACGACACCTGCGGCAATCTTATTCAGCTCTCCCAACTGGCGCGCTATTAAATGCGACTGTTCCGCACGATGGCGCAGCTCCGCCGGTTCTGGTCCGCTCAAGTAGATGCGCTCAAACGCCACCTCGACCGCATGGATCAATCAAAACCAACGAAACGGAAAACACGGAGAAGAAGATGATCGATCGCGAGCAGTACACACCGGGTCCCGCCAGCGGGGCGCAGATACGAAAGGACGGAGAAAAGTGGACGCTCATTCTTGTCAGAGAACTGCGCCACTCGCCGGAAAAAGTCTGGCAGGCGCTAACCGATCCGGCGCATCTGCGCGAGTGGGCTCCCTTCATAGCCGATGGGAGCCTGGGTACGGTTGGAGCCACGGTGAATCTCACCTGGATGGGGGCGCCCAAGCCGCTCGAAACAAGAGTGACGCAAGCCGACGCTCCCAAGTTGCTAGAGTACGGCGATATCCGATGGGAACTCGAAGCCTTTGGTGGCGGCACGCGCCTGACGCTGTGGCACAACATCGATCGCCGCTTCATCTCGTGGGGCGCCGCGGGCTGGCACATCTGCTTCGATGTTCTGGATCGCCTTCTCAGCGGAACTCCCATCGGCCGCATCGCTGGTGGTGAGGCGATGAAGATCGGCGGCTGGCAGCGGCTGAACGAGGAGTACGCCAAGCAGTTCGGTATTGAAGCGCCCAACTGGCTGCCAAAGGCGGCTCATAAGTCGTGAACAAGGAGGTCCCAATGAACTGGAACAAATGGGTTCGGCAGACTCACCGCTGGCTGTCCATTGGCTTTACGGTTGGCGTCATCTTCAACGGCGTCGCCGTGGTACGGGGGAAGTATACGGGCTGGGTGGGCCTCTTGGCGCTGCTCCCGCTCGCCTTGCTCCTGTTCAGCGGTCTGTACTTGTTCGTGCTGCCGTATGCCAACAAGTGGGGCAGCGTGCGACGCGCCGGCTGAACCGGGCGGCGGGCCGTTTAGGTCGCACGAGTGCGAAGGGTGGCGACGTGGCGGAGCTTGCAGGTTATGCTGAGGCCAAGCCAAGACGATGGGATCCACGTCCCAGAACCAGACTTCGCGGGCGCTTGGGCTCATTTCAGCGGTCAGGACATGCTGCGGCCAGCGACGGATCGGAGATGAAGAGCCGACTTTAAGGACTAATCACCGATAGCCACCTAGTTGCGGCCCTGGCATCTCGCCGTTGTGCCATCCACGGCGCGCCTGCGCTCGTAATAGCCACGACCACGCAAATAATGGCTGCGCTATTGTCCGAAGCCATTCACTCGAGAGTGCATTTTCTGGCAGAATTCCTGCATGGGCGACAAGCTTTGGCGAGGCGCATTGCTGAGAACTCCGCACCGGGTTTCTGTTCGACCGTTTCGTCAAGACCAACTCTTGGCACAACGGGTAACGGGTGCTTTCGGGCGCATCGTATTTCCACTGCTTCTCCTGGCGTTCTGTCCCGCTCTATCGGCTGTGGACCATCTGGTTCCGGTTCGCGTAGACCACCATGTACATCTCAATTCGCCGGCAATTCAGGCCTTTCTGCCGGATTTCTGTGCGAGTGTGCGTCGTTTCGGCCCGTGCGATCCGGCGCTGACCACCCCGCACTCTGTCCAGGACCTGCTGGCTGAGATGGATCGGGCCGGCATTCAGCGCGCAATGGTTCTGTCGAACGGCTATTTGGCCGAAAGCCCAATGATGGACTCGCAGCGTCCAGATGCCGCAGACCTGATGCGAGCGGCAAACGACTGGACCGTGGAGCTCTCCCGGAACTATCCGAAGCGGCTTTCCGCGTTCATCGCGGTTGATCCAATCCGCCCGACAGCCCTGCCTGAGATCGCACGCTGGCGCGGCAACCCTTCGGTTGCCGGCATAAAACTACACCTGACAAGTTCGGGCGTCGACCTACGGCGGGACAGCGACGTGGCAGCTCTCGCAGTGGTATTCCGCGCGGCTGCCCAGGCCCGGTTTGCTCTCGTGATCCATATGCGCACGCAACGGATGGATTACGGCGCGCCCGACATGCAGCACTTCGTCAACGATGTCCTTCCGGCTGCGGGCGACACGCCCGTCCAGATCGCAGACGCCGGAGGATGGGGCGGCATTGATTCCGCGACACTGTCTGCGCTGGGCGCATTCGCTAATGCCATCCAGGCAAATCCTCGCCGCTTTCGTCACGTATGGTTCGACTTGTCGGGAGTATGGACGGACAAGAGCTCAGCCGCCGACAAGCAAGCACTCGTTGCGCTGATCCGGCGAATTGGGCTTGAGCACTTTCTTCCCAGTTCGGACTGGCCCTACAACGGAGACAATCTGACCGATGAATACACCCGGGTCTATCCGCAACTGCCATTGACGGAGAAGGAGTGGGCCATCATTCGAGGCAACGTCGCGCCTTACGCGCGATAAGGCGCTCCCACGGGTTTAGCCCCCAGCGCGCTCGCACCTTCATTCATCTTTTGCATTTCGACGACCGAGACACTTTGTCCCGAATGTGATTGATCAGTGATGAATTTCCAAGGGATTCAATTCGAGGGTTCAAGATGTGTACTCGTGAGCCGGTTTGTGGGAGGTAATCTGCAACTCCAGGAGCACGGTATTTCTGGATCCCGGTTTAATCGGAAATGATCCCCAAAATAGGTAACGATAAGCGCCCTCCAGTCCGCCGATTCGACCCCGGCGGTCTCCCGTCGCCTCCTGGACGTACGGCGTTACGCTCCCAGGATACGGCGTTCGCGTCCATCAACAACCCGCTGCGGCTGGGCCGCCGCTCCCGCCAGCCGTATCCACGGCAATCAGACTGATCAACTTGTCACCACCCTCAGCTCCGCCGACGCGACCGTAATCGGGCGCACACCGATCAGCGAAGGCAGCGGCGCTAGATTAAAGGAGCTGCGATTACGAAGCGTTCACCTGGCGGGCGATGAAGGCCTTCACCATCTCCCGTGCGTGATCAGTTTGTGGCCCCGGTTGCGCAACCCACTCGTGCTCGCAACCTTCGAACAACTGGTACTGGATATCGCCGCCGGCATCTCTATAGGTCTGCGCGAATCTCTCCTGTACCGCCGGAAGAACGTTGTCGTCGAGAGCGCCCTGCATTATCAAGAATGGCACCTTTGTGATTGTCTCGTGCCGGTCGAGGATCTCCTGCGGATTGCTTTCGTGGATCGTGTCCCAGGGGACGAAGAACGTCGTGTTGTTCCTGACCATGGCGCTGCGCTTCAGCTTTTCCGCATTCTGGTAGCGGGCGAAGGTATTGCTGATGGGCGAGCGCATCGCGACGTATGCGACCGAGGCGTCGGCTCTCGGCGCTTCCCTCAACGC
>Ga0185299_10001932_pt1 | contig 35148 bp, 23 predicted proteins | sample PaiPotPPA55metaG_FD_128002 | JGI IMG/M metagenome (GOLD analysis project Ga0185299, IMG submission 128002) | Iron sulfur acid spring bacterial and archeal communities from Banff, Canada, to study Microbial Dark Matter (Phase II) - Paint Pots PPA... ...
TGCACTTGAATGCTTACAACGCTTATCAGTCGATCATCCGCGGTGGGCACACTTTTCTCACGGTTCGCACCGGTCCGGAGAAGGTCACCAACATGGGCGACCGCCTGGATTTGCTGATCCCGCTGAATCAGGACGCTATGAACCGCCACCTCGCCATCGCAGTAGAAATATCTTCCAGAGTTCCGTAGGTCATCAAGTGGGGAAGAAACAATTTGGGTTCCCGTAGCGTGTCTTCGGGCGTTTTGAACCAAACCACGCGTTTTGCAACTCGCGTGAGTTCCTCGGAATCGCTCATGGTTCTTCCTTCGAGTCAGACCATGTTTAGCCGCAACCAGTGGAAGGTCTCTTAGGTTTACCAAGGTTGCGGCCTCAAGCAGTCGCTTTCGCACCACGGGGGCAGGCTGTGGAGATCGCCGTCCTCAAAGAACGTTAGCGCTTTGAGGTTTAAAGCTCCATTGAAGTTTTTCCAGAGATCGCCTCTCGAACATGGCCAAAATATCGCGATAGTTCTTTGCCGCGGCTCTCGACTGAACCGTCTTAAGCTTGGACGCGAGAAGATCAAGCAGAGAAGCGATCTGAATTCCATTCTCTTCAGCCATGTAGGGGGCCTGTGCCGTTTCATTCCTAAAGATCAAAAGAATGAGAGCTTCACCGGCCCGTTCCGATCCACGAGCGCCGTGAGAGTAGTGTTGTCTTGGAATTGGATCATTTCCGCGTGTTTCACGTAGGGGATGCTATCGAGCAGCGCAATGGGTTGGAAGGGCTTATATTCGAGAAAAAGTCGAAGTCCTCCGAGTGACGGTGGCCGAGTCGCAATGCCAGAAGCTGTCCCTCCGTAAAGCACGAATGCCCTTGGAGTGTCTCTCGATTCCGCCCAAAGCTGCCTCGGCTTACGAGTCGTGGCTTAGGAATCACATCCTATTGGCGTGGGTTATCGCTGCATCACAGATCTACAGGCTCATCCGGTAGAACTGTGGCTCGACAGTTTGGACTTGTCGCCGAAAAGTCGCGTCGATATTAGAACTCTGGTTCGTGAGTTGTGGGACTTGGCAATGTGGGGCCGGACATGTGCCCGTCGAGCGTAATCCGATGGAGCTGGTCACAGTCAGAGGGGCAACAAAATGCACGCGCAAACCGCGGAGCCTCACGGTGGAAGAGTTCCAAAAGTTTCATTCGGCATCTTGAGGAACCATTCCGCACGCTCGCAGTAGTCTGTGTATGGGACCTTTCAGTTCGCGTTTCGTTACCGGTTCTAGGGGCCGAGTTTTGATGGCAAGTTCGTCCTTTAAGACGATGACATCGTATAATTCGGCCCGAGGGAGGCGCATGATTTTATTTGGAAACAAATCTAATTGACAGCCAAGGAATTTGCAGTTTAAGCTTCGTCAACGTTTACGGTCTGGGGACAGCCAACTCGGACCCGCTTATGGAAATTGGAATGATGGCGCCCAAAACGGCGCGCCGCTAACCCTCCGAGCGCCGCTATGAACCGAAAAACCAAGCTGCTGGACATCGCCGAGGCGCTGGGAGTATCGACCGGCACCGTCCACCGCGCTCTGCACAATCATTCTGGCGTCAGTCCCATGACCAAAACCAGAGTGCTCCAGATGGCCAAGACTCTAGGGTATCGTCCGAATCTGGCCGCCCGTTATCTGTCCTCGAAGCGAAACCTACGTGTTTCCGTCAATACTCTCCAAGGCACCACCTCCTTCTGGGACGAAGTCCGCGCTGGGATCAGCGAAGAAGCGCGGGCGCAGCTCATGGAGAATGTGGCTATTGAGTATCGAACCTATCCCCGCCTCGGCGAAGGCGAGGAAGAAGCCTTCGAATCGGCTCTCAAATCAGGCGTAGATGGAATCATTACCTTTCCTAGTCGTCCGCAGGGTATGCACTCCTGTATGAGGCGAGCATCGCGAAACAGCATCCCCGTCGTCTGCGTGGCCACCGACGCACCTAACACGGGTCGACTGGCGGTTGTCTCGATTGATACCCTGGCCAGCGGATCTCTGGCTGCCGATCTAATGGGCAGTTTTCTGGGAGGCAAAGGAAAAGTTGCCGTAACTCTGAGTTCGCTGGCGATCACTGAGCATGCCGAGAAGCAAAAGGCCTTCGCCACCACCCTGCTCGGCCTCTATCCGCAGATGCTGCTGCAGGCGACCATCGAGGATCACGACGTCGAATCCGAGGCCTATGAGCAAAGCCGTGAACTCTTCAAAAAGCACCCCGACCTTGCTGGCATCTACGTTACGACTGAAGCTTCCATTCCCGTGCTGAATGCCGCTCGTGACGCACAGATGCTAGACAAGATCACGTTCATCACCACGGATCTATTTCCGGCGCTGGTGCCGGAGATCCGATCACGAGCCGTGGCGGCCACGATTTATCAGCGACCGCGGACGCAGGGTCGCATGGCGTTTCGGGTATTGCATGAATTCCTGGCGGAGGGCGAGTGTCCCTCTTACCAAGTCACGCTGGCACCCCACCTGGTGATGCGCGGCAACCTCGACTTTTTCCTGCAGCGACAGTCTCTGGAATCGAGCCCGCATCGGGCGGTTCGGCTGCAGAGCGTTTCGCCCGAGTTGGTCGAGTACTTTGGCTAGATCGGCATAGTGTTAGTGGCATACGGATTCCTCTCGTAGAGTTGGGGAGCTGCCCTGTCCGCGCAGACGCAGTAACCCACATTTCTACGGGAGATGAAAGAAGATCTGCCGCACTTTGGGAGAAAGTGTCGAGTTCGTGGGAATCGATGTTGGCACCGGCGGAACCCGTGCTCTCATTATTGATGAACGCGGGCGAGTCGTCGCCTCGGGCACCGAGGAACACGTGCCCTTTGCATCGCCTCAGCCGGGATGGGCAGAACAGCCTCCGCAAGATTGGTGGCGAGCGTGTGGGGTAGCCGTTCGACGTGCTCTCGATGCCGCCGGAGGTCGCGCCGATCGAATTGCATGCGTCGGATTCTCCGGGCAGATGCATGGCGCAGTCTTGCTCGATGCTAGCGATGAAGTAGTTCGACCCGCCCTCATCTGGTGTGATCAGCGGACTGAGGCCCAAGTCAAAGTTCTTTCCGATCTCTTTCCGGCAGAACGCCTCATTGAGCTCACCTGCAATCCGCCTCTCACGAATTTCACTCTCACCAAGCTGCTTTGGGTGCGAGAGAACGAACCCAGAAACTGGGAGCGCGTTAGCCACGTCATGTTGCCGAAAGATTACGTGCGCTTCCAACTCACCGGCGAGCGTGCCACTGATGTGGCAGATGCTTCGGGAACGCTTCTCCTCGATGTCGCCCGGCGCCAATGGTCGTCCGAAGTCTTGAGCCAGAGTGGAATCGACCGACTACTGCTTCCCTCGTTGTGGGAGTCAACCGAAATCTGTGGCCGGGTCTCTTCGCGCGGAGCGGAAGCGACTGGGCTGAGGGCAGGAACGCCCGTGGTGGCGGGAGCTGGCGATCAGGCCGCCGGTGCGGTTGGGATGGGAATCGTTCGTCCCGGCACCGTGAGCGCAACCATCGGCACTTCCGGCGTTGTATTCGCAGCTACCGACAGGCCGGCGCTCGATCCACAGGGGAGAATTCATACCTTCTGCCATGCCATCCCTGGCCGATGGCATGTGATGGGCGTGACGCAGGCCGCTGGCCTCTCGCTGCGATGGTTCCGCGATCGCTTCAATGCCACGGCTGTCGCATCCGATGAAGACGTGCGCGATCCTTACGAGCGACTATGCGAGGAAGCCGCAATCGCGCCACCCGGCTCTGACGGCCTCTTTTGGGCGCCCTATCTAATGGGTGAACGCACACCCCATTGCGATCCTAATGCGCGCGCCGCGCTTGTCGGTCTCTCTGCCTCACACACTCGCGCCCACGTGATCCGCGCCATTCTGGAAGGCGTTGCGTTCAGTCTGCGCGACAGCTTCACTGTCTTCCGCGAGGTGAAAGTTCCAGTTGATCGCATTCGCCTGGGAGGCGGCGGCGCCCGATCCGTCCTTTGGCGCCAGATTCAGGCCGACGTATACGGACGTGCGGTCGAGGTCGTGCAGGCTGAGGAGGGTGCGGCGTACGGAGCTGCGATCCTCGCCGGAACCGGGGCTCGGCATTGGCAAAGCGTTGATGAAGCCTGCGATGCCGTAGTCGAAACCGCCCACAAAATCCAGCCTGACGCGAAAAGCTCTGCAATTCTCGACGCGGCCTACCTGACCTATCGCCGAATCTATCCGGCACTCCACGAGATCTCGAATCACACTGGCGCGGAGTCTGTGGCTCGACCCGTCACCGGATAAGAGCAAAGCTCACAATTGCCTGACACGGCAGAGATCGGACGAGTCGCTCCTACCTGCTAGCAGCTAGAGGCTGCCAGCAGTATCCTTTCGCGCGGTCTCCGCGACCCGGATCAAAGAGGGCAGTACCCTGCCCAGTGGACCGGGGTTCCCCAGAGCAAAGTACAAATCTCGGTACAGGGAATAAAGCTCTTGGTAAGCAACTCGTGAGCGCGGCTGCGGGTCATACACGCGATGTCCGGTGCAAATCCGATCTTGCGCTTCCTCGACGGTTTTGAACGTGCCGGCGGCCAGAAAAGCAAAGATTGCCGATCCGAGGCTCACCACGCTCGTGAAAGGCACCAACACGGGACGTCCCAGCACATTCGCATAGATTTGGTTGAGCGCCTCGTTTTTCTGCGGAATGCCCCCGGCGTTAATTACACGCTTGATCTCGACGCCGTGTTCGGCCATGCGGTCGAGAATCACGCGGGTATGAAAAGCCGTGCCTTCGATGGCTGCAAATAATTCATCCTGCGGAGTGCTCTGCAGATTCCAGCCCAGGGTCACACCGCGCAAGTTCGGATTCACCAGCACCGTACGGTCGCCGTTATCCCAGGTCAGCCGGAGGAGTCCGGTTTGACCGGCCGCATAGCGTTCCAATCCCCGGCTCAAAGTCATGACGTCCGTGCCCGCGCGCGTGGCAATTGCCTGAAAGATGTCCCCCACCGCAGACAATCCCGCTTCAATTCCCGTCCTCTTCGGATGCACGCTGCCTGGCACCACCCCGCATACTCCGGGAACAAGCTTGACCGAAGCCGTAATGCCGATAATGCACGTGGAGGTGCCGATTACATTGACGGTATCGTCCGTGCGGCAACCTGCACCAATGGCATCCCAATGAGCGTCGAAGGCACCCACTGGGATCGGAATTCCTGGTTTTAATCCGAGCCGTTCGGCCCAGACCCGAGAAAGGGATCCTGCCAGATGATCCGACGTGGCGTATTCCCCGCCGAGTTTGTGCCGCACTCCCTTCAGCAAAGGATCCACTTTGGTGAGAAAATCTTCTGAAGGCAAGCCTCCCAGCGCCGGATTCCACAGCCATTTGTGACCCATCGCGCAAATGCTGCGCTTCACTTGGTATGGATCGGTGATACCGCAGAGAGTTGCAGCTACCATGTCACAGTGTTCGAAGGCTGAACTGAACCAGGATCGCCGCTTCGCGTTGTGCCGCAACCAATGCAAGAGCTTGGAAAAACCCCACTCCGACGAGTAAACGCCGCCGCACCAGTGAATCGCCTCGAGTTTCTCGCGGTGCGCCATTTCGGTAATTTCTGCGGCCTCGTTTTTCGCTCGGTGGTCGCACCACAGGTAATACTCGCCCAGTGGCTCGAGATTGGCGTCAACAGGAATTACCGACGAACCAGTCGTATCTACTGCCAGCGCCTCGACCTGATCGCCAGCGATGCCGGCTCTCTTCACTGCCTCCCGCATCGCGGCGGCAAGCGCGCTCATGTGGTCCTGGTGCGATTGAGTCGCGTATTCGGGATCGTCCCGCCTGCGGTGGAGCGGGTATTCGGCAATGGCCGATTCGAGCACGCCGCGCTCGCTATCGACAATCGCGACACGCACGCTTAGAGTGCCGAAATCGACTCCTGCAACGATGGCCATCAACTAGCTCCGTAGCTTCGTGCTTTACCGCGATTGTCCTTGCCTCGGATTAGGATCCGCAGTCGCGCACGCTGAAACACCGCAGATACGAGGTGGCGGCCACTGCTTACAGAGAAGCGTGCGAACGATGACATCGCCGAAGTGGCCACTATTCCCGTTCGGCCTGGCCGTAATAGGCCCTCGATCCATGTTTTCGCCAGTAGTGTCGATCGTGCAGCGAGCGCCCAATCGGCTCCGCCGCGCCGTTAATCTGGCATGTCAGATAGGCCATACGCGCCACCGATTCTAGAATCACTGCGTTGTGAACAGCTGCCGCCACATCTCGGCCCCAACAGAAAGGGCCGTGGTTCGCGATCAGGACCGCCGGGGTCGTGAGATAGTTCTCTCGCCCCAAGGCCTTCACGATAGCCATTCCTGTGTTGTCCTCATAGTCCCCGGCGATTTCGTGCTCGGCCAGAGACTCTGTGACCGGCACCGAATCGTGGAAGTAATCCGCGTGCGTGGTACCGAAACACGGGATAGGACGCTGCGCTTGCGCCCACGCGGTTGCATATTCGGAATGCGTATGGGCGACGCCGCCAATCTCCGCCGAAGCGCGGTAAATCGCCAGATGCGTGGCCAGATCCGAGGAAGGTTTCAAATCTCCTTCGACGATTTTCCCTGCGAGGTCGGTGATCACCATGTGCTCCGGCTTCATCCGATCGTAGGGTACGCCGCTAGGCTTGATCACAATCAAACCATCCCGGCGCGAAACGGCGCTGGCGTTGCCGAAGGTATAAAGCACCAGACCTTGGCGAACCAATTCCAGATTGGCGTCGAGGACATCTTTGCGAAGTGCCTGTAGCCGCATGATTCTTTCCCCTCCCCGGAGGCGGGTTCAGCAGTTTGCTCCATCCCGGCCATGCCAGTACGTAGCCCAGCCGAGATAGCGCGTAGCCGCCTCGTGCATCGCGCCCGCAACCGAGGAGAAATTGGCCGCCACATGATGCTCAAAGCCGTTCTCGCAAATGTAGCGGAGGAGTTTCTGCATGCGCGGAATCTCCACCACGCCGGCTCCTCCGAACGTATTCAGGGAGTCGTTGGTGAATGCTCCTTCACCCACGTAGCCGCGCATGACCCCGGCACGATCATCGGTAGAGAAGCGTGCGAAACTCATTGCCCCGGCTTTGACTCGCCCAACACAGGTTCCGAAGGTGTTGTCCTTGCCTACCGTTCCCGCAATGATTTCCTGGAAGTCCATGCGCACATCCTGAAAGAAATGTTTGGGAAGGTTGCTGCAGTGGAAGCAGACCGCTTTATCGGGATGGTCGCCGTAGTTGTTGTTCCAATCGAGCAGTGCGCTGGGAGTTTCGGAGGCGAGCCGCAGGGCATGCATGCTGACGGTGCCACACACGTCTACTTCGCAGGCGCTCGGAATCAGATTATTGCTCATCATGCTCATGATGGTGCACGGAACCACGCCGAAATATTCTTCGAGCGCGGTCCAGCACTGCACAGCGCTGACTGTGACGTCTGCCGATTTCATCCAGTCGTCAATGACCGCGCCGAGCTTGGCCATCTTTATCAGAGCCGCTTCGGGCACGCCGCTGGTGGTTACATACTTGCGGATTTCGTTTAGTTTGACCTGAACACAACCCTCCGTGTCTTTCAGGCGCGCGATCCTGCCCAGAATCTCGGAGAGGTCAACGGTTTCCACCGAGATACCGTTCGCCTCCAGAATCTTTTCGCTGTAGCGAACGGTGTTAAACGCCGCCGGACGCGCGCCAATGCTACCAATGCGGAGATTACGCACGCCCTTCACAATCCGGCAGACGGCGGCAAACCACTCGACATCGTTTCGGAAGTCGGCCGAGTCTGGCGCAACCGTATGCGACTTCGTGAGAGAATAAGGAATTCCGTACTGCCGTAGGTTGTTACACGCCGACATCTTGCCGCAGAAACTGTCGCGGCGGAACGCGATCGTCATCTTTACGGGGTCGTCAGGCGTCGCCTGCACCAGCACGGGAACGTCGAGTCTTGCGAGACGCAGCGTGTCCGCGATGGCGCGCTCGTCGCCAAAATTCGGCAGGCTGACGATTACGCCGTCGATCCGCTCAGCATGCTCGCGAAACAACGCAGCGCAGCGTTTTGCCTCATCGTGCGTCTCGACCGAACCGTATTTGCTTTCGTCGATTCCCAGAGCCACCACGTCGATGCCCGCCTGCTCCAGGCCGCGCAGCATTTCTTCTCGACCGGATTTCGCCAGATGGCCGGGGAAAAAACCGCGATTCCCGACAATCAAGCCGAACGCCATCTTCTGTTTTTGATTCGACTGCTCGTCACGTGACATATGAGTCCTTACTGACCAAGGATGTTCTCTTGATTCGAAGATTGCTGCTTTGTGGGTCATCGTGCCATTGGACGATCGGATCATGGGGGGCATCGAAAATCGGCAGCGCTTCGTTTTTCGATCACCCCATCACCCGTGGCCACAGCGCCCGATTCCTCATGGTCCTGGCCGGAAACGGTAACAGTAAGTAGATCCCACCGCGGAGAGAACTGCGCCCCACCACACATTTGCGTGCAGCGAAAACAGCACCACGGGTTCCGCAGGTGGATGTACCAGTTGATACAATCCCGCTCCCAGGATCAGCAGGCCGTTTCCGAATAGCGAAATTCCAATGAAAAACCAGATCGAGATCGATTCCCCTGCGCTCATTCGTTCCTCACCAGAACAAAATATTCAGCAGCACGAACACCGCTGCCACCACCACGGCCCAGAACATCGGTCGTAGATAGAATTCCACTTCTTGTTCGGTGGGGATCTCGGTTGCGCCGTAGACCAGCCCTCTCAGTTCGTTCTCTGGTTTGGGAGTGGTGAGCAGGCTTACGGCCACTGTCACCGCGACACACACCATCCACGACCACAGCGCCCGGTACATATTCTCCGCCATGTCCCGTGCGCGCGTGGATAGCGCCACAAACCTGAGCGCCGCAGGATCCACCTTGACCCACGCCCACATGACAATCGACGAAACCGTCCCGGCCAGCAGACCCCAGAATCCTCCCGCCTCGGTTATCCGTTTCCATAGCATCCCGAGTAGCACCGTGCCGTATAACGGCGCAATAAAAAAGCTGAACAGCGCTTGCACGTAGTCCATAATGCTGAGGAATTGTATGACCAGATATGCGGTCCCAATACTGATTGCTACACCGCCAATGGTCGACCAGCGCCCCATACGCACCAGTTGCGGATCGGTCGCATTCTTGTGGAACAGCGCGCTATAAATGTCATAGGTCCAAACCGTAGAGAAGGCGCTCACGTTCCCCGCCATGCCCGACATAAATCCGGCCATTAGCGCCGTGATGCCCAAACCGAGTAGCCCCGGTCCGCAATAGCGCGCCAGTAGCAGCGGGAGAACTTCGTTATAGCTGTGTCCCCCAGTCGCAACCGCCGCACTTCGCCGACGAGTTTCATTGGCAGTACGGCGATGCCGATTAGGCCGGGAAGAATCACGATGAAAGGGACGAACATCTTGAACGCGGCGCCAATGACCGGCGCCATCTTGGCAGCGCGCAGATCCTTGGCGGACAACACACGCTGCACTACCAGGAAGTCAGTCGTCCAGTAACCGAAGGAGATGACGGCACCCAGACCGAACACGATCCCCGTCCAGTGGATCCCCATGGGATTGGAGCTGAACGATCCCAAAGTGCCCCACAAGTGCGTGTATTCCGCAGAAGCGTTATGGGCAATCTGCAGACGCAGTTTGCTCCACCCGCCCGCTTCAATCAGTCCCAGAATCGGAATCAGCAGCGCTCCCGCCCAGATGAGAGCGAATTGCAGAACTTCGTTGAAAATGGCGGAGCGCAGCCCGCCCAGGCTCACGTAAATGGCAACTGTAACGGAAGAAACCAGAATGCTGAAATTGATGTCCCAGCCAAGCACGACTTTCATGACCAACGCCATGGAGTACATGTTGATCCCGCTCATCAGTACAGTCATGAAGGCGAAGGAAATGGCCGACAAAGCGCGGCTCGACTCACCGTAACGGAGTTTTAGATAGCCTGGAACCGAGTGGGTCTTGGAAATGTAATAGAAAGGCATCATCACCAAACCCAGGAAAAGCATCGCTGGTATGGCTCCGAGCCAGTACCAATGGGCTGCCAGGATGCCGTATTGATAAGCGGCTCCTGCCCATCCCATCAGTTCGAGCGCGCCCAGATTGGCGGAGAGAAAGCTAAGGCCGGCGATCCAAGCTGTCATCTCGCGCCCGGCGAGGAAGTAATCCTCACTAGTGTTAGATCGCCGCTTCAGATAGAGGCCGATGGCAAGCACCAGCACAAAGTAGAAAACGATGATGATCAGATCGACGCGCGACAGGTAAACCAGTCGCTGCGGGACAAGCAAAACTAGGGCCATCATGGGTTGAGGATTCCCGTCCTTGCCTTACCGACACCCTTTCATCGCATCGTTTAGCCAGCTCTCTTCTTTAACTCTTCTTTAACTCTTCGACAATACCCGCGATCGCTGATTCCATCTGCCCGGAGACTCCGCCGCATCATCGGATCGAAAACTTGAAGATGGTCTGGGTGCTATAGATCGAAGACGGCCGCAGAATAACCGACGGAAACGCAGGTTGATTCACGGCATCCGGGAAGTGTTGCGTCTCCAGACAGAAGCCAGAATGTTTTCCGTACACGACCCCGCGTTTGCCAGTGATGGTCCCGTCGAGAAAATTCCCCGAGTAGAACTGCACTCCGGGTTCGGTCGTCCAGACTTCCATTTGACGCCCTGAGCCCTCATCAAAAACGCGGGCAGCCAGCTCGAGCTTGCCGGCTGCCGCGCCCAGTACGAAATTGTGATCGTAGCCCCCGGGATCTCCCTTCATCTCCGCGATGCGCGCGCCAATGGCCACTGGGTACGTGAAATCGAGCGCCGTTTCTCTCACGGCGCGGATCTCACCCGTCGGAATCAGCGCGAGGTCCACCGGAGTGTATTTCTCTGCGTTAAGTTGTAGCACTTCGGCCAGGATATCCTTATCGCCATCGAGGTTGAAATAGCTGTGATTAGTAAGATTAACTGGTGTTGCTTTGTCTGTCCTGGCTGTATATTCGAGCTGTAATTCGTTGCTGTTGGTCAGCCGGTAGAGGACCGTCACCCGTAGATTTCCAGGGAATCCTTCGTCTCCATCGGGACTTTCGTAACTAAAGCGAACCGCCTCCCCATGGCGTTCACGAACCAGTTCCGCCTGCCAGACCACGCGGCTCAAATCCCTCGAACCGCTGTGCAGGTTGTTGGGCGGATCGTTGATTTCAAGCGAATATTCCTTCCCGTCCAGCGTGAATTTGCCATTTGCGATGCGGTTCGCGACTCTTCCCACTGTTGCGCCGAACCACGGATGCTTTCCTGTGTAGCCTTGAAGGTTGTCGAACCCCAGAACGACATCGCCTAATTTTCCGGATCGATCTGGGATCCACAATTCGGTGAGGCTCGCGCCATAGGTGATGACCTTGGCGGTGCTGCCTTTTGCATTCTTCAACCTGTACAGACCAATTGCGGTACCGTCGTCCAGGGTTCCGAACATAGTCGTTTCCCCGGCGGCCCAGCTTGATCCATGGAAATCCGCGGCCCAAACACCCTCGCGTTCACCAACTTTCATCGCGCCTCGCAATTCCGCACCCGATTCAGTCGGGTCGGACCGAATTAACGTAATCGTTTTCTGCTTTATAAGCAAGCGCAACCTGATTCCATCAGGGAACATTCCACTCGAGAAAGAGCTGAACCAGGAAGCAAATTGTTGCCATTCTATCGGCTGCAATGCCCTAATACTAAAATAGTTACTCCGTGGGAACGGATCCGTCTAACCGCCATCTGCCATTGACAATTGCGGCCGTAAAGTGACACAGTGAGGTGCGACAATGTTGTCGGACTTCATCGGAATCGATTCCGTTTACTGCTGGCCGGCTCCCTCCACGCGCGCTGCGACTGCCGCGATATCTTTCCAGCGCTGCCGTCGAGTCCAGTTGGATGCAAGCTCGCGCTCCCCGAACCTCATCTCCCCAAGGTCTTTAATTATGCGAGACAGAAACTCGTTTCCTCGCGTTTTCCTGGTGGTCCTCTTTGTATTGGAGCTCGTGTCGCCGGCGATCGCGCAATGGACACCAATGAACCCAGTGGTTGCAATCCAGCCGCAAACCGACGGTGTGAGCTTCACCATGAAGTCCGGGGTGCTTCGACTGCAGGTATGCTCGGACTCGATCATGCATGTGCTCTACTCGCCGACTTCTTCTTCCCCGCCGAGCCGTCCCGATCCCGTCGTTATCAAGACAAGTTGGCCAGCCACGAAATTCGCCATGCAAACCAACGACGACGAGGTAACACTGACCACCACGCAGTTGAAAGTTGTCGTCACTCGCAAGGACGGCGCCATCACCTATCGCGACCTCGCCGGCAAGAAACTCGTGCAGGAAGCAATCCGGAGCCTGACGCCGGTAAAAGTAAACGGCGAGAATACCTATCGCGCCGAGTCCTTTGTGAACATTTATGGCTCGCGCGAAGCTTTCTACGGACTCGGACAGCATCAGGCCGGCGTGTGGAACTACCGCGGCGAATCCGTCGACATCTCTCAGGACAACTCCAACATCGCCGTGCCCTTTCTCGTGTCGAGCAACGGCTATGGGATTTTCTGGAACAATGATTCCCGCAGTCGTTTCAACAACCGCTTCGCCAATTATCTCTACATTAGCTCCGAAGTCGCTGACGTCATCGACTACTATTTTTTCTACGGCCCCGATCTCGATAAGGTCATCGCCGCCTACCGCGAACTCACCGGACAGGCGCCAATGTTCGGCAAGTGGGCCTATGGCTTCTGGCAAAGCAAGAACCGCTACAAATCGCAAGAGGAGATTCTGGGCGTCGCCCAAAAATATCGTGAACTGCATATCCCCGCCGACAATATCGTGCAGGACTGGTTCTGGTGGAATCGCAAGGGCGAATTCGTTTTCAACAAGAACTATCCCGACCCCAAAGGGATGGTCGAGCGCCTGCACCGCGAGAACTTCCACCTCATGATTTCCATCTGGCCCTTCTTCGAACCGGGATCGGCTGATTACGACCTCATGGACAAGAAGGGCTGGTTCATCGACAAGTTCAAATTCGCCAAGCCGCCCTACCACACCGATGCCATGGCTGTGTACGACGCGACCAGCGCGGACGCGCGCAAATTTTATTGGCATCAGGTCGACAAAGGACTCTTCAACATCGGGGTGGATGCTTGGTGGATGGATACGACCGAGCCGGAAACCGAGGGCCAGGAAGAAAACATTCAACTGGGCCACAAACTGGCAATCGGCAGCGGCGATCGATACGTGAACGCATATCCTCTGCTCGACACCGCAGCCGTGTACGAGGGGCAGCGCGCAGCGTCAGACAAGAAGCGCGTTTATATTCTTTCACGCTCCGCCTTCGCCGGATCGCAGCGTAACGCCGTTACCGCATGGTCGGGCGATATCAATTCCGACTGGTTCAGCTACCGGCGCCAGATTCCCGCTGGACTGAACTTTGCTTTATCGGGCATTCCCTACTGGACCACCGACATCGGTGGCTTTGTCTTCGGCAGTCCCAGCGATCCAGTCTTCCGCGAACTATTTGTGCGCTGGTTCCAGTACGGCACGTTCAATCCGATCCTGCGAGTGCACGGCACCCGCAACCCCGACGAAAACGAACTCTGGTCGTACGGACCCGAGGCGCAGAAGATTCTCGTCAGCTTCGATCGCCTACGTTATCGTCTGCTGCCCTACACATACTCTCTCGCATGGAAGACGACCAACGAGAGCTATACTCCCATGCGTCCGCTGGTAATGGATTTTCGCAGCGATGTGCGCGCCCAGAACACATGGGACGAATTTATGTACGGGCCAGCGTTCCTGGTAAATCCGCTGACCGAGCCGGCGGCTACCAGCCGGCGCGTCTATTTCCCCGACGCAAAATGGTACGACTTCTGGAACGGTGCCTCCGCCAATGGCCCGCGTGAGATCACTGCGGAAGCTCCGCTCGATCAATTGCCGCTCTACATTCGCGCCGGCTCTATTGTTCCCATGGGACCCGATGTCGAGTGGTCGACCGAGAAACCTGCCGATCCGATTGAATTGCGCGTCTACCGCGGCGCGGATGGCGAGTTCACGCTCTACGAGGACGAGAACGACAACTACAACTATGAGAAAGGCGTGCATGCCACGATTTCTTTCCGCTGGGACGACGCGAAGCAGACTCTGACCATCGGCGACCGGCAGGGAGAGTATCCCGGAATGCTCGCCAACCGCACGTTCCGAGTCCTTTTCGTGCGCGAGAATCACGGCGTTGGTATCGCGCCTCGCGACACTGCGGATAAAGTCGTCGAGTACTCTGGGAAGCAAATTGTCGTAACTTTCTAGCTGGCCGAATACCAAACTCGGGTTCGGACTTTGTTTTGAAGGGGCGTGGACTTCCAGCCGTGCCGTAGGTGTGCAAGAATCCGGCACCCCTTTTAGAAGCGATCAAGAATGGAGCCGTCTATGTCTCCCTCACCTCTCCACGCCGTCTCGTGTCTTGTTCTCATTCTTTCCAGCGCCGCGTCGGCCCAATCCCCGGCGCCGCGTCACGCGCCCATCCCCACGCAAATTCCGGGCCAGAACGCGATTCTGATGGGTGCCGCGTGGTATCCCGAACAGTGGCCCGAATCGCGCTGGGAAGAAGACCTGCGTCTTATGGAAGCCGCCAACCTGAAGGTCGTCCGCATCGCCGAATTTGCCTGGAGCCGCATGGAGCCTTCCGAAGGTCACTATGATTTCGACTGGCTAGAGCGCGCCATCAATCTGGCGGCCAAGCATCACATCGTTTCCGTTCTCGGAACGCCCACTGCGACCCCACCCGCGTGGCTCACGCAAAAATATCCCGACACGCTACGCGTGGAACCGAGCGGACAACGCGTTACCCATGGCAATCGCGCACACGCCTCAGCCAGTTCTCCGCGTTATCGGGAATTCTGCCACCAAATAGCCGAGCAGATGGCAATCCGCTTCGGACATAATCCCGACGTTGTGGGCTGGCAGATCGACAACGAATACGGCTATGCATTGATGTCCTTCGACGATGGCACCCACCGGCAATTTCAGGATTGGCTGAAAGCGAAATACGAAACGCTCGACAACCTGAATACGCATTGGACGACCTCATACTGGAGCCAAACCTACGACAACTGGGGCGAAATCCCGATTCCAATCGGCGAACACAATCCCGGCCTGATGCTCGATTGGAAACGTTTCGTCACCTATACCTGGACGTCCTACCAGCAGAATCAGATTGACACGATCCGCAAACACGCCGAGCCGCGCCAATTCATCACCGGCAACTTTATGGGGTTCTTCGACGGATTCGATCACTACACGATCACTGAGCCGCTCAGCTTCGCGTCCTGGGATGACTATGTCGGCTCGGGACACGTCGACCCCGCGTACAACGGCCTTACCCATGACCTGACGCGCGGCTTCAAGCGCCAGAACTTCTGGGTGATGGAGACACAGCCCGGCGCCGTGAATTGGTCCGCGCTCAACAATTTCCTGAATCGCGGCGAGGCACGTGCCATGGCTTGGCAGGCCGTCGGCCACGGCGCCGATGACGTCAACTACTGGCAGTGGCGTAGCGCGCTCAACGGACAGGAAGAAATTCACGGTGTTCTCGTTGGCCCTGACGGCACACCGGTTCCGTTCTACGACGAGGTCAGCCAGACAGCGCACGAGTTCGCAAGGGTTGAGAGCAGTTTCCGCGACACCACACCTGTCTCGCAAGTGGCACTCCTCTTCTCCTACGACAGCCACTGGGCCATTCACTTTCAGAAGCACACCCAAAAGTATGACGACATCGAGCTGCTGAAGACCTATTACCGGGTACTGCGGCAGATTTCCCAATCCGTCGATGTGGTCGGTGCCTACGCTCCACTCGATAGCTACAAACTCGTGGTGTCGCCGAGCCTGAACGTGCTACCGAAAGATCTCGCGGACCACCTGCTCGAATATGTGCGCCATGGCGGACATTTAGTTCTAGGCCCGCGCTCCGGCATGAAAGATGAATTCAACGCGCTTCTGCCGCAGCGACAGCCGGGATTCCTCGTCGATGCCCTGGGCGCGCGCGTGGAGCAGTATTACGCCCTCGAAAAAGATGTCCCTGTTTCCGGTCCCTTGGGGAGCGGAGAAGCCAGCATCTGGGCGGAACAACTCAAGTCGCGCGCTCCCGGCGACGAAGTTCTTCTGAATTATGGCAGGAGCAACGGATGGCTCGACGACCAGCCTGCCATCATCACTCGCGCCTACGGGAAGGGCCGGATCACCTACATCGGCGCCGTGCTGGACGAGAAGCTGATGGCGACAGCCGCCGAATGGATGACGCAAAAGTCTGGCGTCACGCCAGTATTCGGACCAGTGCCCGAAGGGATAGAGGTCACCCGCCGGGTCGGTCCGGGCAAGCAGGTTTTTGTTCTCATCAACTACGCGCCGGAAAACCGCCGCGTGACCCTGCCTCATTCCATGCAGCTCGCGCTCGATGGCAAGCAGGCAGACGCGGTCGATCTGGCCCCGTACGGGGTCGCCGTGGCCCTCGATAACCGCTGATCGTTGACGAGAGGAGGATCGATGAATGCGAACCGACTGGTCATTGCCTTCGTTCCGCTGATCGCAGGCCTAGCCTGGACTCAGCAGTATCAGTACCCGTTTCAGGATCCAAGCTTGTCGATTGAAGCCCGCGTCGATAACGTCCTCTCGCTGATGACCGCGGAAGAAAAGATCAGCGCGCTCAGCACGTCTCCCGATGTACCGCGCTTGGGAATTCGTGGCTCGGGACACATCGAAGGTCTGCACGGTGTTGCCTACGGCGGCCCGGGCGGGTGGGAAGGGCGCGGCCTCAAGCCGTTGCCGACCACGCTGTTTCCGCAGTCTGTAGGACTCGGTGAAACCTGGGATCCCGATCTGCTGCAGAAGGCCGCGGCCATCGAAGGCTATGAAGCCCGCTACGTTTTTCAGAGCGAGGATCTGCACACCACAAATTCCAGAGGAGAAGGACATCGCCGGGAGGGCATCGTCGTCCGCGCTCCCAACGCGGACTTGGCGCGCGATCCGCGCTGGGGGCGCAGCGAAGAATCGTACGGAGAAGATCCTTATCTTACCGGAACGATGACAGTCGCATTCGTCCGCGGCCTGCAAGGTGACGACCCGCATTATTGGCTGACCGCGTCGCTCATGAAGCACTTCCTGGCCAATAGCAATGAAGACGGTCGCGGCGGTTCCTCGTCGGATTTTGACGAACGCTTGCTCCGCGAATACTACTCAGTGCCATTTCGCATGGGGGTGACGGACGGGGGTTCGCGAGCCTACATGACCGCCTACAATGCCTACAATGGAATTCCCATGGCCGCGCAGCCCGTCTTGCGCGACATAACAATGCATGAATGGGGATTCGACGGAATCATTTGCACCGATGCCGGCGCGCTCACCAACATGGTCACGCAGCACAAATATTTTCCGGAGATCAACCAAGCCACAGCGGGCGCCATCCATGCGGGCATCAATCAATTTCTCGACAAGTATCGCGATGGGGCGACTGCGGCAGTCGACGAGAAACTTGTGAATCTCTCGGAGATCGATGAAAACCTGCGCGGCGTGTATCGCGTAATGATCCGGCTTGGTTTGCTCGATCCACCGGATCTCGTCCCCTATTCCAAGATCAGGGGAACCACTCCCGCCTGGGACAACGAAGAGCACAAAGCCCTCGCCCGTAAGATCACGCAGGAATCGATTGTGTTGCTAAAGAATGACGTCCTCAAGAATTCGCAGCGGTTATTGCCTCTCGATGGGACCAAACTCAAGTCGGTGGCGCTGATTGGGTCCTACGCCGATCAGGTCGCGCTCGACTGGTACAGTGGCACGCCACCGTATGTCGTGAGCCCGCTCGATGGAATCAAGAACAAGCTGGGTAGCAGGGTCAAGGTAAACTTCGCGCACGATAATTCGTCGGGTGAAGCCGTAGAGATTGCGCGTGCGGCTGATGTCGCAATCGTGATCGTCGGCAATCATCCCACGTGCAACGCGGGTTGGGCCCGCTGTCCGCTGCCGAGTGATGGCAAAGAAGCCATCGATCGCAAATCCATTACCCTTGAGCAAGAAGATCTGGTGAAGAAAGTCTTAGCGGTGAACCCACAGACCGTCGTCGTGTTGATTTCGAGTTTTCCATTTGCCATACAGTGGACTGAGGAACATGCGCCCGCAATTGTCCACATGGCGCACAACAGCCAGGAGGAAGGAAACGCTTTGGCAGACGTATTGTTTGGCGACTACAATCCCGCCGGGCGATTGGTCGTGACGTGGCCGCTGTCGCTCGATCAGCTTCCGCCAATGATGGATTACGACATCCGGCATGGCCGCACCTATATGTATTTTCGCCAGAAGCCGCTCTATCCGTTCGGTTATGGCCTGAGCTATACAACGTTTACCTATTCCAATCTGCGAACGAGCGCTGAGCAACTCAAACGCGATGGGGAGATCACGGTGAGCGTCGACGTCCGGAATACCGGATCGCGCGCAGGAAATGAAGTCGTGCAGATGTATGTCGCACACCTGCACTCAAAGGTGGAACGGCCGATCGAAGAACTGAAGGGATTCAAACGCATTGCTCTCGAGCCCGGTGAGACAAAGACGATCACCTTGCCGCTGAAAGCCAGCGCCTTGGCATATTGGAACTCCGCCAAGGGCGCCTTTGAAGTGGAACCGGATCAGGTTAACGTCATGGTGGGGACTTCTTCGGCGGACATCAAACTGCAACAAGCCGTTAGCATCAGCTCGGAGTAACGTACGCCTGTACTCTGCTCTGTTCAACAGAGCTCGCTATCGTTTTGCATTTCCCGACGAATCGGGCTCCGATTGCAAGTGAAGCCGCAAGACATATGCGTAATTGCCGGGCGGCTGCGTGGGAAGTTGCACGCGCAGACCATCTTCGCCCTGACGCCACGCGATCTTCGCATCTGATCCGAGCAGGTCGACGCTCTGAATTTTCTGACCCTTGAGTGAGCTGCTGCTCAAGCCGTGGATCGTCAATTTTCCATCCACTGGCCAACCCAGTTCGATGGCGTAGAGGTTTTCCCCTTTGATGGTGAACCGGAAATCCTCGGACGTGTACGGTTTCGTGTCTTTTTCGTGGAATGCGCCGCCTTCAACCACGGTCGGCCCTTCTCCGTAACGGATCCATGCGCGCGTGCCGTAGATGGCTTCTCCATTCACTTTGAGCCACGCTCCCAGGTCGTGCAGAACCTGTTGCACCGGCTCTGGAATCGTGCCGTCAGGCCGGGGACCGACGTTCAAGAGCAGGTTTCCGTTCTTGCTGACGACATCGGCGAGCAGGTGAACAATAAACTCTGGGGATTTGAACGTGTCGTGCTCGATATATCCCCACGAGGCATTGCTGATCGAGGTGTCGGTTTGCCAGTGCAGCGGCGGATGTCGGACAACTGGCCGCGCTCGACGTCGAGCGTGGCGGAGCGTTCCTCGAATGCGTTGTCCTTGTAGTTGATGACCGCGCCGGTGCCACGCTTCGTCCCCTGGTTGTAGTAGAACGCTGCAAATTCGGCCAGATGATTGCTGAAGGACGGCTGGTTGATCCACCAGTCGAAGTAGATGAGATCGGGATGATATTTCTCAACGATCTCAGCCGTGCGCCCGAGCCAATCGTCCAGAAACTCTGGCGAAACGTATGTCCAGTCTTCGTAAAGCCTATCCTCGTATCCCGGCTTCACTAGCCGAAAATGCGCCGGCCCGTAGAACGCGGCGTAGCGTGGATCGTTCACGTCGGAATCGAGTATGCGGCCGCCGTCGAAGAACCAGTCGTGTTCCGCACGATGCGATGATGCCCCAAGACGGAGCCCTTCCGCGCGAACAGCCGTCGCCAATTCCCCGAACAGGTCGCGCTTTGGGCCCATCTTGCTTGCGCACCAGTCTGTTAGATTTGAGTCGTAGATCGGGAAGCCGTCATGGTGTTCCGCCACGGGCACGACATACTTTGCGCCAGCCTCCTGGAAAAGACGCGCCCACGCTTTCGCATCAAAGTGTTCGGCTTTGAACATCGGGATGAAATCCTTGTAGCCGAACGTGTTTTGTGCTCCGTAGGTGGCAACATGGTGCTTGAATTCCGCAGAGCCCGGCTGATACATATTGCGGGAATACCATTCGTTGGCGAATGCTGGGACGGAGTACAACCCCCAGTGAATGAAGATTCCAAACTTCGCATCTTCATACCACGATGGCACCTGGTACTTCTGCAACGATTCCCAGTCGGGGCGAAAAGGGCCGTCGTTCGCTTGTCCTTCGACCTTTTCCAGAACTTCCTGGCGCGCGCCGTCGTACTTGCTCTCTGCTTTTTGCCACTCACGTTCGATCGCAAACAGACCCGGTCGCGACGCCTGAGCGAACAGCGCAGAGCTCATGGCAACTATGAGGATAGGAAGCACAGCAAACGTCCTCAGGGGCCAGACTGGAAGACGTGTGTTTTGTGACGACGAAAAGAAAACGGGAGTTTCTGACATATGTGCTCCGGCCGCGGGTAAAGACAAACGCAGCCCATTCTGTCTGGACGATACTCGAATACGCTCCACGCTAAGGGTCAGACGTCAGATCGCTTGTTAAACTCGAACTCGTTGGCGGAGGCTGAGAGAAGCCCTGGTTCGGAGTCGCGCTTCCTTGCCTAGCGTAATCGAGCACGGCGCCTTCCGGCTCAAAACGATGGACTTTTCCGTATTTGGGGTGTAGCCATGAGCCGGTTGGGTACAGGAGTTTCGCTGTGGAACGGGGAACTCACGTCCCGAAAAGGCAGGGTCAAGTCTGCAGCGGGTCCTCGGGATTCGACATAGAAAACCAGCAATTTAACCTCCAGGAGCGTTTACCGGTGCGCGCAAGTCAGCCGGAGCTGAGGACGCCCTCCGACGGGTGGACTCGGGGAAACAGATACGGCCGATCAGAATTTTGCAAGATAATCCTTGACAGTGCCAATCCAGACAGAATAACATTCGGCCCGTTTGCACCGTAAACGATTACGGTGCGATCAAGCCGTTCGGGTGTTGAGGGCTGTTCGTAGAACCCCTGAGGAGGCGCGATGAATCTATTTCGGCGGTGCTCGGCAATGCAGTCCTCAGTAAACGTTATCCCGCCGGTGCAGCCACGGGCAAAGCCAGTCTCGATATTGGCCGCAGCCCTGATCCTCCTGGCGGTCTCCCATGCCCAAACCACGGCAACCATCCGCGGAACTGTCCATGACTCGTCTGGCGCTGCTGTCACCGCCGCCAAGGTGACCCTGACCAACGAAGCCACCAATGACGCGCGCAGTCTTGTCAGCAATGGCGAGGGGTACTTCGCATTCCCGGCGGTTCTTCCCGGATCTTACAAAATCAAAGTCGAAGTCAAGGGGTTCAAGAGTTGGGAACAGCCGGGCATTGGCGTCGACGCCGCTGACCAACGCAATCTATCCAACATCGTTTTGCAAATCGGGTCCACGACTGAGTCGGTGGTCGTTGAGGCTGACCGGGATCTAGTCCCCGTCGACAGTGGAGAGAGAAAAGACGTTCTTTCGTCGACAGATATCGATCAGCTTGCGCTCACCGGCCGCAATGTCGAGGAATTACTGAAGACACTGACTGGAGCAACCAATACTCCGCTGGGCGGGCTCTCGAATACGGTCCCGAACTTTTTCAATCAAGGTGCAGAGGGCAGTTCCGTCGGTAATGGACTTGCTCTCAATGGCGCCGCTGAGCGCGGCGGTACGGCTCAGCTAGCGGACGGCGTGGACATCAACGACCCAGGGTGCAATTGCTACTCTATCGCAGCCATCAATCCAGAGATGACGCAGGAAGTGACGGTGCAGATGTCTAACTTCGGCGCCGACTCCCCCAAGGGGCCAACAGTCGTCAACAGCATCAGCAAGTCAGGCACGACTCGGTATCACGGCTCTGCATATGTGTACGCGAGGAATTGGCAACTGGACGCGAATGACTGGCAGTCGAACCACGTCAACCTTCCCAGAAATGGGGAGCACTATTACTATCCAGGAGGAAATTTTGGGGGTCCGGTTCCGTTTACTCAAAAGAAGCTTTTCTTCTGGTTTGGTTACGAACACTTCTTACAGAATTTGGGTAACAGTGGCATTCTCCAGTCCTACGTCCCGGACGCAGGAATGTTGGCGGGCAATTTCACTTCTTCCGATCCCTTGATCGCAGCAGTCTGCCCGAACATCGACTCCATTGGCAACAGTTCGACCCCTGTCTCCGGCAATTGGTGTGGAAGCGTGAACGGCACCATTCTTCCCAATGGCTCGACAGTCACCAATGGGCAATTGGGTGCGGCAGACCCGGGTGCGGCGGCGCTCGCAGCGATCTGGCCTAAAGCGAATGCCAATCCGATTACTACTCCAGGTGGCTACAACTATGTGGCAGCTATCCCTGCCATTCATAACGGCTATGTCTATCGGGCGCGGGTGGACTACAACATCACTAAGAACGACAAGTTCTATGCCTCCTTCCAGTATGGTAACGATGCGCAACTTACTCAAGGGAATGGTGCCCATATCTATTGGACTCCGTCTTACTCGATCCCTTACCCCGGCGGAGGCCTGCAAAGCACATCCACGTCCAAGGTACTGTCCGGCCATTTCGTGCATGTTTTTAGCCCAACTTTGACCAACGAAATCCTTGCCACCTGGGGATGGGCTAATAATCCGGTGGCGCCACCAAACGCCAGTGCGGCCTTTCGTACGACTCTGGGATACCCCTCCAGCTACGGGACGGTGTTTAACACCGGTGCGCTGCTGATACCTTCTTACTCCTCGGCTGGAGCGATGACCTTTCCCGACTTCTCGCAGCAGGACATTTTCGAAGCCGGTCACGGCATCTACCTGACAAAAAAGGAGCAGCCGTCTTTCGCGGACAATCTGGTGAAAGTTTGGGGCACTCACACCGTTAAAGTTGGCGCGTATACAGAAACCGCCGACAACGAACAAGGTTCGTTTGAATCCCCGAACGGTTCGCTTAACGGCTTTGGTGGCCTGCATAATGACGTGCTCACGCATAAACCGATCGGCTCCGCCAATAATCCCGTGGCCAATTTCATGCTTGGAATAGCCAACAGCTATAGCGAAAACAGCGCAGGACCGGCGGAAGATTTGGCGGCCAAGGATATTGCCACCTATCTCGATGATTCCTGGAAAGCAACCCAGCGGCTCACGGTGGAGCTGGGATTCAGGTTCGAGCATATCAGCCACTGGTATGACCGTGCGCAGAACGGGGTTCCTGTATTTATTCCCACTCTGGTTGCGTCGGACTTCGCCTCGGGAAAAGCACAACCTGGACTCTATTGGCATGGCATAGACCACAGAATCGCTACGTCAGGAGAGCCCAATCGCGTCCTTTTCGTGCAGCCGCGATTTGGTCTGGCTTGGGATGTTTTTGGAACTGGCCGGACAGTGGTTCGCGGTGGCTGGGGCGCCTATCGTTGGAATGACCAGTACAACGACTTCGCAAACGCATTGGTCGACGCAGACAACATCAAGAGTTATAACTTGCCCAATCAGGCAAATGTCCTGCTTTCTGAGATACCACTTCTAACGCCCGGTGCGCAGGGCATTGGCGGGGTCACAGCATTCAATCCCAACGATGACCAGATCTCGGTGACGCACAGCTACAACCTCACCGTTTCGCAGCAGGTAAAGTGGAATAGTTTGTTTGAGATCGCCTACGTAGGCAGCTCGACCAGTAACGTGCTGGAGGGTGGCGGCAGTGACGCGGGCACCAGCAGTACGAGCGCCGGCAGTTTCGTTGACCAGAACAAGGTACCGCTGGGCGCATTCTTCAAGCCGGATCCAGTCACTGGAGTTATCGCCCCGGATCCAGAAAACATTGGCGGTCCCGGAAGCCCGTCGAATAAAGTGGCCGATTATGCCCCCTTTGGTGCAGTCTATGGCACAAACCAAATCGCCGTACCAACCCATGTTGGTTATTCCAACTACAATGCTCTGCAACTAGGTTGGAACAAGCGGGCGAACCGACTTACTTTCAACTTTAACTTCACCTGGTCTAAAACGTTGGGTACGGTCCTCAACATCGATCCGTTTTCCTTGCATGGCAATTACGGGCCTGCGCTCATCGACCGTCCATATGTCTTCAACGCCTCTTATGCTTACAACTTGCAGAATTTCTATAAAGGCAATTTAAAATTCGTGTCCGGTGTAGCAAATGGATGGTCGATTTCCGGTATCACGACTTACCAATCCGGTTTCCCGCTACAACAAATGACAAGCCAGAATTTCAACTTAAGTCTCGAATATAGCGACAGCACCCCGCTCAGCGCCGCTTCGTATTACGGCACAAGTGCTGCGGAATCCGTCCAGCCGACTACTCCTTGTGACCCCGGATCTAGCCTCGCGTCAAACCAGAGAGCCAAATTAGCATGTTTTTCGCTTCCAGCACTGCCTGTGCCTGTGTCTGCCACCGACCGAGCTCTTGCATCGTTTGGACCCAGAAATTACGATGTTTACGGTCCGGCCTATTGGGACAGTGACGTGTCGATTTACAAGACCTTTCACATTGGCGAAAAACAGAGTATTCAATTCCGTGCCTCGGCATTTAACTTCCTAAATCATCCTTTGCCGCAATTTAGCGGTTCGAGCCAGGTACAGCTGAAATACAACGTGGATCCGAATACCCATGCAATTAGCTTGAATCCCGCAATCAACCAGCTGACCGTACCGTGGGGTTTTATGGATAGTAAGAACGGAGCGCCGAACCAGCGCATCATGGAGTTGTCATTGAAGTATTCTTTCTAGTGTTAGGATCCAAGTTCGGCCGCGTTCGGCGAACTCTACGCAGCATCTGATTTTTCCATGTGCTTCGTATAATGTGTCCTGATGGCGCGCGGATTTTCCAGAGATACACCGGCGGAGACAAGCCGGCGGCAGAGTCACAGCTTTGGAGCCTGTACACTCCGCTTTGCCGTCGTCTGTTTCTTGGCGATCGTCTTTTCCCTATCACATTGCTGTATGCTTGCAGCTTTCGCGCAGTCCAAGAGCGAACACGCGGCCCCTAAATCACTCTTGGAGCATTATGAGTTAGCCCAGGACGCGCAGACCGCGGGTAATCTGCAACGCGCCAACTTTGAATACGAATTGTTTCTGGCGGATGCGCTTCATCACTTGGCCAACGGCCGCGCGAATGCAAAGGATTTCACGCAGGCATTCGCCTGGTTTGAAGAAGCGTTACAGCTGGCGCCCCACGATGCAACGCTGTGCCTGGATTATGCGGGAGCGTCGCTTGCCTCCGGCGACGTGCCAAAGGCAAAGGAGCTTGCTCATCTGGCGGTGGAGAGCGCCCCGAGAAGCGCGAAAGCTCACTTTTTGTTAGGCCAGATATTCTTGCGCCTTAAAGAGAACCAGGACGCTAAGACTCAACTCGAAGCCGCGGTAGCTCTCGACCCAACTTTTGAGAATGGTCACGCATTAGCCACTGTCGATTTAGCGCTAAATGACAACCAGGGTGCTGGTAAGATCTTCCGAGAGATGCTCGACGGATTTGGGGATACGGCCGCCATCCGGCTGCAGATTGGCCGTGCCTACGCCCTTTCGGGGTCCCCTGACAAGGCAATTCCGCAGTTCCAAAAAGCCCTCGCCAAGGATAACCATTTGCGCGGTGCCCATTATTCCTTAGGGGCGGCTTACATGCAGAGCGCGGGCGAGGCTAACTACCCCGCAGCGGCACTGGAATTCCAGAAGGAACTGCTGATGAATCCAGATGATTTCTTGAGCCATCTGGAACTCGGTTACATTGCTCAGAACCAGAATAACCTTGCTGAGGCAGAGAAGCAGCTCACGCGAGCTGTTGCACTGAACCCGGCGTATCCAGACTCATATCTGTATCTCGGTCAACTATATTCAGAGATGGAACGCTGGACGGAGGCCGACACCGCACTTCGGAAGGCGATTCTGCTGACCAGCGATGATTCCGACAACCACTATCAGATTCAAAGCGCGCACTATCTTCTGGGGCGCATCCTTCTACAGTCCGGGCGGGAAGAGGAAGCGAAGAATGAAATGCAGATTGCGCAGACGTTGGAACGATTGAGAAGTCTTGAAAATCAGGGCAAGCCTGTGGACAGATCGAACATGGCAATGAGCGCCGACCCCGGGAAAGATCGCGAAGGTGCGAGGAGGCAAAGCCCAACCACGTCCGATCCACAGGCGCTGCAAGCGGTTCTGTCTGTGGAGAAAGAAATGGCGCTCGCAATCGCCGACAGTTACAACAACATGGGAGCGATCGCCGCAGAGAATGCCGATTTCCCGTCAGCACTACACTGGTTCGAGAATGCGTCCGTCTGGAATCCCGCACTGGAAGGGTTGGACTTCAATTGGGGAAAAGCGGCGTTCACCGCCAAACGGTACGACCAGGCGATACTCTCGCTAAGTCGACATCTCACATCTCATCCTGATGATAAATGGGCTCGCGAAGCCCTTGGTACCAGCTATTACGCGCTCAATAACTATCGAGAAGCCCTGCGGGCGTGGCAGGAAGTAGAGGAGCAGCTAATCTCCACCCCTCAGCTCGCCTACGCTTATGCCGTGTGTATGGTGAAAGCTGGAGACTATGCGAAGGGCGTACAGCTGTTGCAAAGCCTGGAAAAAACGGCTGTCCAGGTCGCTGCCATTCATATCGCGCTGGGAGATGCGTATGCGAGTCACCGCAGCTTCGAGGAGGCGTCTGCGGAATTCCGCGAAGCGCTCCACTTGATTCCCTCCGATACGGATGTGAAGTTCCGTCTGGCGCTTAGCTTGAACGAGTTGCAAAAATGGCAAGAGGCGGAAGCCCTCATGCTGGAGTTGGCTGGGGCTGGGTCCAAGGACTCGAACTTATACTACGAATTGGGCAAACTGCAACTGGCGCATGGGAATGGAAAGAGCGCCGTTGCAAACTTGGAAACAGCGGTCCAGCTTAACCCTCACAACGGTGTGATTCACCATGAACTCGCCGTCGCCTATTTGCAAGACTCGCGGCCGCAAGATGCGGAACGCGAAACCAAGCTTTCTGAGTCCATTCGAAACGAACCCAACGTTGAGGAGTCCTCCGGACCGAAATGAGCAGAGTGAGGCAATGAGTAAGTTCGCAGCCACGCTTGTGATGTTGTCCCTGGTGTTGCCGCAGCATTCCAAGGTTACTCCGATATATTTCCGCGACATCGGCAGACAAGTTGGACTTACCACCGCGCCGCACGTTTCATCCGAAAAGCGCTATATCGTAGAGATGATGGCAGGGGGTATCGCTTTGTTCGACTGCGACAACGATGGGAAACTCGACATAGTAGTCGTCGTCGATAGCACCGTCGACCGCTATCTGCACGGGGGCGATCGCATGGTTACGCTTTACCATCAGGACTCACCTCTGCATTTTACCGACATCACCGAAGCCGCTGGACTCACAACTCTCGGCTGGGGCATGGGCATTGCCATTGGGGACTTCGACAATGACGGCCTCCCCGACCTTTATGTTACCGGCTATGGCCACAACGTACTCTACCGGAATCTTGGCGGTTGCAGGTTTGCAGACGTCACCGAGCATGCGCATGTGGGCGGTGGAGGTTTCAGCGTCGGGGCCGCTTGGGCGGACTACGATCGCGACGGCCATCTCGATCTCTTCGTCTCCCGTTACATGGACTCCGATGTTCATAACCTTCCCAAACCTGGCGACAAATCGTTTAACTATCGAGGAATTGCGATGGAAGTGCCAGTTATGGAAGGGGAAAGAAACCTTTTGTATCATAATCGCGGCGACGGCACGTTTGAAGAAGTCGCGGAGAAGGCCGGCGTCAACAACGCGGAAAAGCGGTTGGGCATGGGCGTGATTTGGGGAGACTACGACAATGACGGATGGCCCGACCTTTTTGTAACAAATGATATGGGACCGAATTGTCTATATCACAATAAACACGATGGAACCTTCGAGGATGTTGGAATGCTTTCCGGCACGGCCCTTAGCGTCGAGGGCAAATCGATGGGAAATATGGCCGCCGATTTTGCGGACGTCGATCATGACGGGCTGCTCGATCTGGTGGTAACTCGCTACGGCTATCAGCCCATGAGTTTGTATCGGAACCTCGGATCGCGGGGCTTTGGCGATGTTACTCGAGCCTCACAGGTCAGCCAAGTCAAGGATATGCCGGTTCGATGGGGGGGCGGCTTCGCCGATTTCGATAACGATGGCTGGGTCGATATTTTCGTTGCCAACGGCAACGTATCGCCGGTAGTTGACGAGCTTCCACATGAGCTTAAATATCGTGAACCAATTCAATTCTTTCGGAATCGGGGAGACGGCACCTTCGAAGAGATATCGGATGCCGTGGGACTTAACGATGGCCCCCTGCATTCGCGCCGTGGAACGGCTTTCGGCGATATCAACAATGACGGCAACGTGGACGTGGTCGTGTATAACGTTGGCGCGCCACCTTCACTTTTCCTTAACAAGCCGAAAACCGCCAATCACCGAGTTCTTTTCCGACTCGTCGGAACCAAGAGCAACCGCGCTGCGATTGGCTCGCGCATGACACTATACACATCGAGCATGACCCAGGTCGATGAAGTGCGCGGCGGCGGGAGTTATCTATCGTCAAACGACCAGCGGCTACACTTCGGGCTGGGGCCAGACCGATACATCAAGAAGGTAGAAATCGACTGGCCCAGCGGGTTGAAGGAGGAGATCAAGAACCTTCAGGGCGATGCGATCTACACGATCCTTGAAAGTCACGGGATAACAGATACTTTCATGCTTGCTCCTCCTCGCTGAAGCTGTTGCCCTTGCAAACGATCTAGATTTAAAATCTCACATTCCTGGACGCCGCCAGACTTAGAACGTATTATTCAAGGTTCGCTGCCGCTGGTATTTGCGATGTCTCGCGCATAAAAGGTATCTTTCGTTCGACGCCCGATCCCTCCACAATCGTGTAGATATAGTCGGCCGGGAGGTTCCTGTAAGTTTCTTTCGCGCCGCTTGGCCAGGCAACTTCCACTACATTCACCAAGCCGCGGTTATCGAGACCAAAATGCAGACGAAGATCGTTCTGTGATAAATAACTTGATCCGCCGCGCACTTCGTTAAACTGTTTCAGATCTCCAGCCGTCACAGTCACACGAGCGCCAATACCGGATCGATTGCTCTTGCTCCCCACCAGAGAAAAAATCACTGCATGATTTGTGTTCCGACTGCGGTTGATCAACAAGGTGGGTGGATCGTCGACATTCAAAATCAAGACATCGATCTTGCCGTCATTGTTAATGTCGCCGAAGGCAGCGCCACGCCGGGAAAGTAAAGGCAGGCCGCCCAGACCAGAGACGGCAGAGACGTCCTCAAATGTTCCGTCGTGTTTGTTGCGGAACAATTGTATCGGCTCCAGATAGTGTCCGGCTGTGGGGATGGATTCAACCTGAGGATATACGTAGCCGTTGGCTACCAGGATGTCAGACCAGCCATCATTATCCACGTCAAAGAAGGCTGTGCCCCACCCCACATAGGGGTAGGTTGGCAACGCCAGATGCGCCGATGACTCTACATCGCTGAATCCCGCTGCTCCGCGATTGCGGTAGAGAGCGTCAGGCTGTGAGCCGAAAGTAGTCACGAACAGATCTAGTTGTCCATCATGGTCGAAATCCGCGGCATCTACCCCCATCGATCCGCGCTCTCTACCCGCCTCGTCCAATGCGGACCCAGAAATTAGGCTGACGTCCTCGAATGTACCGTCGCCTTTGTTACGGTAGAGGAAATTAGCTCCGACGTCGTTCGCCACAAATAAGTCGGGCAATCCGTCATTATTGTAGTCGAACCAAATTGGTTGCATGCCATACGCGCCTCCAGCCTCACTTACTCCGGCTTTCTTGGAGACTTCTTCAAATGTGCCATCTCCGCGATTGTGAAATAGCAGATTGGTTTCTCCCGGCAAGCCCTTGGGCCCGCACTGCACTCTAACCGCCATAACCGAGCAAGGATGGTGATCGGCTCCGACTGTAGGTAAGTTATTGATGTCTATCCGGACGTACCGTGCCACGAAGAGGTCCACGTTACCGTCCCTGTCGTAGTCGCCCCAAGCGGCTCCCACGCTAAAGCCTCCTGCTTGCAGGCCGGCTTTCTCGGTAACATCCTCGAACTTGCAGTTTCCCAGATTGCGGTAGAGAACATTATGGCCGTAGCCAGTTACGTAAAGGTCTTGTCGACTATCATTGTCAAAATCCGCCACGGCGATACCCATTCCCCAGCCTTTACTTGACAAGCCGGCAGCCTGAGTAATGTTGACAAATATTCCATTGGCTTCCTGATGATACAGAGTCACCATCGGGTCGCCACCCCGGCGGTAACGATCCACATTTGAGCCATTAACGGTGACGATGTCTAGTTTTCCGTCATTGTCACAATCAATAAATCCCAACCCACCGCTCATGGACTCGATGATGTAGTTCTTTTCGGGCGAGGAAATGTGTGGCACGGTCAAGCCCGCACGCTTCCCAAATGTCCTCAAATTGCAGAATAGGAGAGTGACCAGCAGAAACCTGCGCCAGACAACCCCCAGTCAGCACAATCGCTAGTATCAGCACTCGCATTGGTACCGTGGGCTTCATCCCTGTCACAGTCCAATAAATACCAAAAAATGTTAACAAATCGGAAAGAAAACGTTTCCGTAAACGATTACGGTGATATATTGCCATACCGGAGGTAGCTTCCAAATGCCAAACCGGCATGCTGCCGTAGGCAATCTGGCCCTAGCAACTGCCTCTAAATCGCTTTCGTTCAACCCTAAGTTTCAACAACCGTAGAGAGGAGAATGTCCATGCAATACCATCGGAAGATCTCTGCCGTTCTTACCCTACTCGTGTTTCAGATTCTGGCGGCCGGATGGCTGCTCGCTCAACGAACTTCCGAGCGCTATGAGTTCAACCCCGTTAGCATTGTCGCCGGCGGCTACGTCCCCGGATTGATCGCTCATCCCACCGAGCCCGGACTGATTTACGCCCGCACCGATATCGGAAGCGTCTATCGATGGGAACCCTTTGATCGACAGTGGATTCCGCTCACAGATTTCCATTCACCCAGCGAGTACAACCTCAATGGACCGGAAAGTATTGCGCTAGATCCGAACGATCCCGACCGTCTCTACATCGCAGCCGGGATGTACGCCTATCCGAACTGTTGCGCCTTCCTGGTTTCGCGGGACCGGGGCGCAACCTTTCGGACTTACCCAGCACCTTTCGAGATGGCTTCCAACTACAACGGGCGTGCCGCGGGCGAGCGGCTGGCCGTGAACCCCTTCCGGCCGAACGAACTGTTCATGGGCACGCGTTTCAACGGCCTATGGGCGAGCGAAGACTACGCCCAGACGTGGCGCCAGGTGACCACTTTTCCAGTTCAATCCTCCACTGACACTTACGGCGTCCAGTGGGTGCTGTTTGACCCATACCACGCGGGTATCGTATACGTGGGGGCCTACACAACCGCGACGGTCTATGTAAGCACGAACGGCGGGGCAGCTTGGTCTCCCATCCCGGGCCAACCTACCGCCTGGCCCTTCTCCGTCTCCCCCGGAACCAAACCGCCCGCTCCGGAGCGCGCCCTGATCAATCCCGATGGCAACCTTTACCTTACATTCGATGATCTCCCCGGTCCGAATGTCATCGACTACGGCATCGTAGAAAAGTACAACCCGTCCACCAAGACTTGGGCGAACATCACTCCGCCGATCGATTCTCCTTTTCAGTCAGGTTACTACGGCGGATTCGTCGGCATCTCCCAGGACCCCACCCGCTCCGGCACGCTGGCCGTTACCACCATGGATCGCTGGTATCCCGTCGATACCGCGTATGTCACGCACGACGGCGGCAGCTCCTGGATCAACCTCGGGCTTATCACTTCGAGCGCTGGCGATGATGGCCCGCCCTACGGGAACTACTACTTCAATCCGAACGTCTACACTCCCATCTCACCTTATTTGACCTTCGGCGACACCAGCTATCCCAACTCGCCCAATCCTTCGGCGAAATTTGGGTGGTGGATGTCCGCCTTGCTAATCGATCCTACGAATCCCAATGACCTGATGTATGGCACCGGAGCGACTATCTTCGCCGCCAAGAATGTCGCTGCGGCGGATCAGGGGATCGCGCCTACCTGGCACGTCCGGGCGAAAGGCATCGAAGAGACCGCAGTGCTCGCGCTCATCAGCCCGAGGGCTGGCGCACACTTGCTGAGCGGCGTTGGCGATATCGGAGGCTTCCAGCACCTGAACTTCAATATCTCGCCCCGATCTGGCATGTACACCAATCCCGTAGCGGGTAGTGTCGGCAGCCTTGATTGGGCCGGGCAGAACCAGAACTTCATCGTCCGCGCGCAGTCGCCATCCAGATACTCCATCAGTCCCTGCAACTTCGGTGCCTACTCCACCGACGGCGGCAGCGACTGGAACCCACTGCTGAGCTGCGCTCAGGGAGTCGGCTATTCCTCGAATGGCGGCACGATCTCCGTGGACGCCAGCGGAACCACGATTATGTGGACGCCGGGGAGCGGATCGAATGGAGCCCAGTTCTCCACTACCAACGGCAGCTCCTGGATCGCAACCAGCGGTCTGCCCGGCTTGGTCCCCGTGTATGCAGACAAGGTGACACCGCAGCTGTTCTATGCCTTTTCGAGCGGTAGTTCGGGGGGTGCCTTCTATCGCGGCACGGTGAACCCCACTGCTGGAACGGCCGCATTTACCCAGGTCAATACCACTGTGCTGCCAGCGAGTGCCAATTGCTACGGCTCCGGCTGCGGCGTGGTCGATGTCAACTTCGCCAAATCGGGCGACGTCTGGCTCCCCCTCGGTAGCGATGGCCTCTATCATTCAACGGACGGCGGCGTGACCTGGGCCAATATCGCCAACGTCTCCTATGCTAATTCTGTCGCCGTCGGAGCCGCCTCGCCATGGACCCAGCGGCAGGCAGTCTTCCTTTATGGCCAAGCCTCGCCGCTGAACCTCATGGCGATTTATCGCTCGGACGACAACGGCAACTCGTGGGTACGCATAAACGATGATGCCCACCAATACGGCGGGCCCACCCTAATCCAAGCCGACCCGCGCGTCTACGGGCGGGTCTACCTGGGAATGAATGGGCGCGGCATCATTTACGGCGACCCGGCCGGCAGCCGCGGTCACGGGCGTTAGTTTCATGTAGAGCAGAAATCAAACCAAACGAGAGCGGTTGGGCTGTCTGACGAGAGTTAGTTCTCCTGAGACAGCCCAACATTGGCAATTTGGTGGGAACCTTTCAGCCTGTTTTCAGCTTAAGAATCGCTCTTGAGTTCCTCGAACCACCATACGTCAGACCACCCCAGGAACAGTGATCAGCTAACTACCGCCTGTCACGATCCTAAACACCCGCGTGACCGGAGTGAGAAGTTCGGGCGAGTTCCGTCGCTCCCACGGCTCGTTTTGTCTGCGCTGGCCTAAGATTTTGAGCGCTGGTCATCACGATCACGTTGATTGTGCGCCCTCCGTACTCGATGTGCTCCGCTCACGACCTCTCAATGAGCGTGAGATCGGTAGGCAGGCAACCAACGACTCGCCGCGCGGATCAATCTGTTTCGCGCGAGGTGTTAGCTCGGATCGAAAAATTATCTAATGCAACCTCCCTCCAATGGTCGAAGTCGAGTGCGAGTTCCTCTGCCTTACCGACGAATTGTGGCAGCATCTTGAGCTGAGTTTCCGGCGAACAGGCGAGCAGCTGGATAGAGTGTTTTAAGCGATCGAAAACTCCGAGCCGATCAACCGTTTGCACGGCACGACTTTAGCACTTTTCGGGCGACAGTTTTTCTGGGTTGGTGCGTAACCGTACTCACCAAGCGTGGGTGTTGAAAAACTCCGTCATCGGAATGTCTTTCTGGTGCGAGTATCACCGCTGCCATGCGGCAATCTTTGCTGTGAAACGAATCCGACGCCGTGAACACTATTGAGGTGAAGAACATGCTCGCGCTACCATTCCTGCTGTTCCCAGACGCACGTCTCAAAGGAGGGAACTCATGGCGCCACTCCCAACCCCGACACCCAAGCAGATTGAGCGAGACAACTTCTTGCGCGCCATTGCCGCAAGACCACAACGCGCGATGGATTACTTCAATAAACTTCGGCCCGGTGAAGGCATGGTCCTAGTCACCTACATGACGTCCTACTATGGCATCGACTTCGCTCAAATGTTCTTCCAGAAAGCGACGCACAAACATTCGTCCAGTGGCGAGATCACCATTACGAATCTGTGGACCAAACAGCAGGTGGAAGCGCGTGGTTTTCGCCACATGCGCGGCTCCCCCTACATGGGAGTTGATGTGTGGGTTAATGCTATGGGGGACGAGGTATGGCTTTTGTCGTCGCCCAAATTACCGCTTCCTCCGCTGCCAGAAGATCCCGCCATCACCGAGGCGCGAGAGTACGCCAACCTTCACACCGAGGAGTTCCGCTCTTTACAGAAGCTGGCTTCCCAGGTTAAGGCGCACATCGGCATGCCCGATTATCCTCAGTGGTTCGATAAGCTAATTCAGGCGTACGACAAGTGGAATCAGGACACGGCTCGAGACAAACAAATTGTAGAAGAGGATCTGAAACCTGCCGTCGAGCAGGTGGATGTGAAAAAAGTACAAGATGCGATTGATCGAATGGATCAGTTGCAAACCAGTATCAATACCGACGTCATGCATGGCAAAGATGACCAGGGGGACTACATGCTCGGACCCACCGGTCCGCAGTATTATTAGCTGAACGGCTGGGTGGTGGGGCATCAGAATTCGTTGTACTAGCCAACAGAGAGAAACTCGCGCCCAGATTGGCTGTGTCAAGAGCGATTCTCAATACCCCATGAATCTCTTTCATGAACCCGGCAACGCTTCACAGGCACCTACGAGGAGATCGTCGTACCCGAAAGTCTTTCGTAAGTGGACCTCGGCAGCATCTCCTCCCGGTTCAAACCTGAGCCAAGCAAGCGGATTGGCAATAGTGGCGGTTTGTCCTGCTCCGTAAGCGTACGGTCTGACCATCTGGAAAACAGATTAAAAGTAAGAGATGCTCCGAGTCGGGACAGGTGTAATTGTGTCCGCGAGGAGATAGATGGAGAGTTCTGGGACGGAAGTGGTGGCCGCAGGA
>Ga0185299_10001933_pt1 | contig 35146 bp, 24 predicted proteins | sample PaiPotPPA55metaG_FD_128002 | JGI IMG/M metagenome (GOLD analysis project Ga0185299, IMG submission 128002) | Iron sulfur acid spring bacterial and archeal communities from Banff, Canada, to study Microbial Dark Matter (Phase II) - Paint Pots PPA... ...
CGTTGAATCGGCGAGCGCCATCCCGGAAGTCAGCAAAAATGACAGTGTTAGTGCTGCAAGTTTTCTCATTGCCTCTCTCTTTAGTTCAAAGTTCGACTCGATGCCGGTGAGTCTGCGAACCACCCCGCGCGCGAAGGTAAAGGGTGCGTCTTACAGTTACGTCAATCAAATGTTAATATCCTGTAACAAAGACCTTCGACGCCGCGCATGTGATTGATTTTTGTGGAGTTACCGAAAGCCTCGAAGCTCTACTTCCAGTGTTGGCGACGAGGAAAGCAGTGCAAGGCAATCGCGTGGGCTTTGGCGCCAAAGTCTTCTTGGAAGAGCCACGTCATACTAAATACCCCGGGGAACCTTTTCCTTCCGAAACCGTGGAGGGGCCTATTTCGGCTCGGCAATCGTATAGGCGAGTGCTATTTGGGTCAAGCGATATTGATAGGTGGCGTCGGTGTCCGCAATGTCTGCTTCGGTCTTGCCTAACTCTGCTTGCGTGAACTCCACAATGGATCCGAGACCCAGGTTATACCGCTGTTGCGCCAGGTCGAGCGCGAGGTCGGCTTGCTCGCGCAGTTGCTTGGTGACCGAGAGCCGCTCATACGCCTGATTTGTCTGTTCCCAGGAAGTCCGCACGTCGCGCGCGAGATTGTTGCGCAAGTCCGCCAATCTCTGGCGCACCACCTCGGTTTGCAGGTCAGCGGTCTTAGCGCGGGCGTTGTAGAGAAAACCGTTGAACACCGGAAAGTTCACATTGACCCCGACCGCACCATACCAGTTCGGAATCGCCGGGTCGCGTACCGGCGCGATCCCTACGACCCCCAGCGCGTTTACGCTTGGCCGCCAAAGGTCGTGCTCGGCGGCGCTATTTTTCTGCGCGGCCGAGACCTGCATTTCCAGCGCGCCGACTTCCGGCCGCTGCCGAAGCGCTTCGACGATGAGCGGTGCAGGGTCGCGCGCCGGCGGGGTAATAGGCTCATCCGGTTGGACGAGCTGAAAGTCTTGCTCATCCGGGTAACCAAGAATGGCGGAAAGCGCCGCGAGCGACGTTTGGTAATTGTTCTGAGATTCCAGAGCCAGAAGCCTGGCGCGAGCCACGTCTACCTTGGCAAAACTAAGGTCCAGGTCGGACTTTAGTTTGGCGTTGGTCAAGGCCTGAATCTTATCGACGAATGTCTGCCGGGCATTCACAGTTTGCTGCGCGACTTTGACGAGTTCCCGGGTTTCCAGCGCGTTGTAGAAGGCTTGGTCTACCGCGAGCGTAACGTCGGCCGTGGTGGCCGCGGCATTCTTATCTTCCGCCTTGGCCTGAAACTCAGAACTCGACAGCATGTTCGTGGTCCGGCCGAAATCGGTGATCAACTGGCTCACCGTAGCGCCCGTGGCCGCGCGCGGGAAAACTACCGGATTGTTGAGTGCGCCCGCCGCAATGCGGCTTCCGGATTGGGAATCGACACCCGTCAAGCTCAGAAAGGCGGTGGGCAGTAGCGCGGAGCGCGCTTCGCGCACATACTGCTGGGCTTGCAACGCTCGCAATTTCCCAATGGTGATCTGCGGGTTGTTCTTGAGCGCCAGAACCTCGGCTTGCTTTAAAGTCAGCGGAGTCCCCATCGGCGCTGCAGCCCGCGGAGTTCCCGTCGGTGATGAAGCCGGACCGTGTTCCCCTCTCGGTACATTGCTCGGTGCGTCGCCTGGATTCTGCGCACACCCCGGCCGGCACCAGGCGCAGAGAATAAGCGCAAGCATTACCCCCACGCGTCTCACGAGTGCGCCTCCTCGATCTTCTCTTCCTTGCGGTGCACGATCAGGTAGGCAGCAGGCACCAGATACACCGTCACCACCACGGAAACCAGCAAGCCCCCGATAATCGCTCGCGCCAAAGGCGCGTACTGTTCGCTACCCGCCTCCACCCCCAGCGCCATCGGAATCAACCCCAAAACCGTCGCCAGAGAAGTCATCAGGATGGGACGCAGCCGCAACCGCGACGCCACCGCCACCGCCTCGCGAATTGGCTTACCGTCATGATGCAAGTGGCGCGCAAACTCCACGATCAAGATGCTGTTCGAAACCACGATGCCCACCATCATCACCAACCCCATCAACGACATCACGTTCAACGTGGTACCCGTGGCCAGAAGCGCCAGCAGCACACCCGCAAGTCCAGGCGGGATAGCCAGAAGGATGATGAACGGGTCTTGCCACGACGCGAATTGCGCAACCAGAATCAGATACACCAGCACCACCGAAAGGATCAGGCCGATCCCGAAGCTCTTGAACGACGCGCGCATGCCCTGCACCGATCCGCGCAGATTGACGCGCACGCCTTCCGGAAGCTTCGTATCCTTGATGATCTTTTCGACCTGCTTGGTTACGCCTCCCAAGTCTTGCTGCTTAGGCGAGATGTACACATCAACCACGCGAAACAATTGGTAGTGATCCACTTCGGTAGGCGATGGAATGGTTTTGACGTTCACGACGCTGTCCAGAAACGTCGGCTGCGCGCTATGCACCCCGCGCAATGGAATCTGCTTCAGATCGGTCAACGTCTTTACCGCTGCTTCCGGGAACTGCACGGTCAGCAAATAAGGGTTTCCGCTTTTCGGATCGATCCAGTAGTTCGGTGCGATCATGCTGTTGGAAGTAAGTGCCGTGATCACGTTGTCCACGATCTCTTTCTGCGAGAGCCCCAGCAGCCCAGCCTTCTCTCGATCCACGTCGAGTTCCAGCGCGGGATAATCGATGTCCTGCGGGATCAGCACGTCGCTTACGGTGCTTAACCCGCGCGCCGGGGCGGCAATCTGTGCCGCCGTCGCGTACACCTGATTGAGATTATTGCCGCTGACCTGCACGTCGATGGGCGCTGGCAATCCCAGATTGATCACCGCGTCCACCAGCCCTCCCGACTGAAAATAGGTGCTCAACTCCGGCAACTTCTGGTTGAGTTGCGTCCGCACGCGCCTCATATACTCGTAGCTGCCAGTTTTGTGACCTTCCTTCAGGCTCACTTGCACGAATGCGGTGTGGGAAGCGGAGTTCGGTGTATAAATCGCCGAAAAATCCGTGGTGATTCCGATGTTGGAAACGACAATTTGCAACTCCTGCGTCGGTACCACTCCGCGAATTATGTCCTCGACCTTTTTCACATAGTCTTCGGTTAGCTCCACGCGCGTTCCCGAAGGCGCCTTCAGGTTGATCACGAATTGTCCGGGATCCGTACGGGGAAAGAACGACACGCCCAAAAATGGATACAGCGCAAAGCACAATAAAGAAACTCCCGTAAGTCCGACGACCGTTCCCACTGGCTTCAACAGCGCCGTGCCCAGCGTTCGGTCGTACTTGCCGACCATTTTTTCGAAGGAAACGTTAAATTTCTTGGTGACCACTCCGAACCGCGCTCCGATCGAGCCCTCCCCGACCTCTTCGTCGGCCTGATGTTTCTTGATGAGCTTGGCGCAAAACAGCGGCACCACCGTCATGGCCACGAAATACGATGCAAACAGCGACAGGATGACCGCCAGCGCCAGCGCCACGAAAAGGAATCGGCTCACCCCATAGAGGAAGACCACCGGAAAGAACACAATCGCGGTCGTAAGCGTCGCCGCCAAGACCGCGAGCGCGACCTCCTGCCCGCCCTTCTCGGCCGCTACCTCCGGCGCCTCGCCCATTTCCAAATGTCTGAAAATATTTTCGAGCACGATCACCGAGTTATCGATCAGCCGCGAAAAAGCCAGCGCCAGCCCTCCGAGCACCATGGTGTTCACGGTGCCGCCGGTCGCGGCCAGTGCCAGGAAAGCGGCCAGCGCCGACAGCGGGATGGACAGGAAGACCGCGGCTGTAGCTCGAATGCTCCCCAGGAAAAGCAGGATCATCACTCCGGTCAACAGAAGCCCGATGGCGCCTTCGTGCAGCAAATTGTCGATGGCCGTCTTCACAAAGAGCGATTGGTCGAAAACAACGCGCGCCTTCAGTTGTTTAGGAATGTCCACCAGGTGCCGGAGCGCCTCTTGAATACCGTCCACGACGGCTATCGTGTTGGTATCGCCGCCCTGCTTCAATATGGGCAGGTACACCGACGCCTGGCCGTCTACGCGCACAATATTGGTTTGAATCGCATTCGCATCCACTGCCTTACCAACGTCGCCCACCAGCACCGAGGATTGCCCGACTGCTTTCAGCGGCATGCTGTTGATCGCGCTCGCGGTGGGAGCCTGGCTGTTCGAATAGAGGTTGTAGTCGAACGGTCCGATCTTCACGTCGCCGGCGGGAAGAATCAGGTTGCTTTCGTTGACCTGGCGCACTACATCCATCGGACTCAACTGGTGAGCCTCCAACTTTAACGGATCGACATAGACCATGATCTGACGGTAGCGCCCGCCGAACGGCTGCGGCACCGAAGCCCCAGGCACGTTAGCGATCTGATTCCGAACCGTGTATTGCCCCAGGTCATGAAGCTGGATTTCGTTCAGGCCTTGGCCCTTCAACGTAATCAAACACACCGGCAGGCTCGAAGCGTCGAATTTCAACACTACCGGGGGCAACGTTCCCGGCGGAAGCCGCCGAAGGTCGGCCATCGCGAGGTTCGAAACGGTACTCAGGTCGGCATCGGCGTTCGTCCCCGGCTGAAAGTAAATCTTGATCAGGCTCACGCCGGGTAGCGAGCGCGATTCGATGTGATCCACGCTGCTCGCCAAGGTGAAGAAGCGTTCGAATGGATTGGTGATGTTGGTTTCAATCTGCTGCGGTGGCATGCCCGAATAAAACGTCGCCACCACCACCACCGGAATGTTAATGGGGGGGAACAAATCGACGGGCATGCGCACCAGCGTCACGGTGCCAACAATCGCCACCACCAGACACGCGACGATGATAAAAAATGGATACTTGATCGAAAACCCGGACATCAGTTCGCGCCCCCTAGCTTCTCCGCCACCGCCTCGGCCTCTCTCGGCTGTACCTTCTGGCCGCCGCGGTACGCGCTGCGGTTGCCGATGACCACGCGCTCGCCTTCCTTCAGTCCAGAGATGACCTCGACGCGCGCTTCATCCTCCAACCCCAGCCGCACGTGCCGTTCTTCCACCACGTTCTGCAGGTTCACGGTCAACACCGTCGCGTCGTCACCATTCCGGTTGACCGCCTCTAGTGGCACCGTCAGCACATTCTTTTTTTGACGCAACGCCACCTGCGTCTCCGTATACATCCCGGGTATCAGGCTGCCGTCGCGATTCTCCACATCAATCTCGGTTTCCATCGTGCGCGTCTGCATATCCAGCGAATCCGCGAACCGGCACACCTTTCCCACAAAATCCCGGTCCAGCGCCTGCACGCGCACCTTGACCACTTGGCCCAGCCGAATTTGCGCCGCCACCGATTCCGGAATCGGCAGAACCAGCCGCAACACCGAAATCTGCGCCAAACGAACCACTGGAATGGCTTGCGTGCTCGTGGAAGTACCGGCCGCGATCAACGCTCCCGTGTCCGCATAGCGATTGGTAATCACTCCCGCGAAGGGTGCGGTGATGCGCGTGTAGCTCGAAAGCGCCGCGTACTGCTTCTGGTTGGCTTCCGCCACGGCAAACTGCTGCTTTGCCGCGGACAGTTCCGCTTGCGCGCTGGCTACCTGCGCCGCGCTTCCCTCATCTTTCGCTTGGGCGTCGTCTACTTCCTGTTGTGCGACCAGGCCCGCTCGGGAATCCGCAGCCTGTTTGAGCCGCACGTAAGCCGAGTGTGCCGCCATCTGCGCAGATTGCGCGCGTTGGAGGTCGCCTTGCGCCCGTCGAATCTGCTCTTCGGCCGATCGCGTTCCCGCGTCCGCCCCGGATAGTTGTGCCGCCAGCTCCGGGACCTCCAGGACCGCGATCGTCTGCCCCGTTTTCATGTGGTCGCCCACGTCAACATTGATCGAGCGAATGTAGCCCGCCACCTTGGCATGTACATCCACGACCTGAAATGGCCTGAATTCGCCAGCAATGGTCAGGCTATTTCCCACGTCGTGGCGCTCCACCCGCGCGACCGAAGCGGTAACCACCGCGGTTCCCCCAGCTTCTTCCCGGCCGTCGTCCGCCTCGGTTCCGTTGCGCGCGGACCAACGCCACACCAGTAACACGGCCCCCACAGCGATGACAGCAGCAGCGATCCATTTCGTCTTGTTCATTTCAATTCCTGGTCCATTTCAACTCTCTGCTCAAATGTCCTGGCGTCTTGAGCGACGGGGCGGTCTTGGAGACAAACGATCCGTTATTCCACAATCCCGCGTGCGTAAGGGGCCTGAGAACTAGACACCTCCGGTTGATACCGGGGCGTTCCAATCAATATGACTGCAAGGGAGAATTAAAGGATAGGTGGGGGACGAAACCACAGACTAGAAGCAAATTCCTGGGTAACGGCACGAACAGTTTCGCCCTCGGGTTTCGGGCGGCTGTCATCCCTCTGTTGAAGAAGGACCTTCTCTATAGCAACAAATGTTTTAAGCGGCGCCGCCTGCACTTTCGTGTGTTGCACGGTACCGCAGCCCAGCTCAGAAGAAGCAACGGTGGACCGATAGCTGACGGGATGATGCACCACAGCAGCGGGGCCCGAAGCCACGCAAATCGTGACAAACGGGTTATATAGGAAAAATATCGCAAGCAGCAAACACAATCCAGCCCGCCACGGCGAGATATGCGCCTTGCCCCAAGATGTCGTAGTCTCCGACAACCAAGCCATCATTTTACGATAGTGAAGACCCGCCCCTCCGTCAAGGCCAGTCCCGAGAACCGGAGCGTTGCTGGCAATGCGGGGGCTAGGGCAATGTAGGGCGCACCCTGACGGAGGAAGGGCGCGTCCCTGCGAGCGCCTCGCGCGAGTCGGCCCATCCATGCGCACACCGGCCAATCCATCCCCCACAAAATCAACTCCCAAGGGTGCCTCCCGCGCAATTCCTCAACGCTGATAAACCCCCCGACAAATCCCAATCCGCACAAATCCATCCACCTCATATCCGAGTTAAGTCGGTTTGACATAACGATATGAACCATATTGAATAGTTAAGTCCAAAAAGTGCCAGGCATGCCTAGCGGGCCGTCCCGCGCGCCTGCCGCATTTTCAGGGGGATCCCCAAATGAACGCGCATCGCTCTTTTCCCGCCTTGCGGAGGTCTCTCTACGGGACCCTCCTTCAATCGGAAATCGCTAGCAACGCAGTCCTCAAACTCGTGCGCCGAGCCGCGCTCCTGGCGCTCGCTATGCTCTTGCCTTTATCCCCGCTCCGCGCCCAAGTCTCCGCCAGCATCACCGGCATAATCTCCGACCCTCCCGGCGCCCCAGTCCCCGCGGCCACCCTGAAGGCCAAAAATCTCGAAACCGGAGCAATCCGCACCGCGACAACCGACGGCTCAGGCCGCTACGCGATTCTGTCCCTCCCGGTCGGCGAATATGAACTGACCGTCTCCAAGCCCGGATTTCAGGATGCCACGCGCACCGGCATCCAGCTCGTCGTAAATCAGGAAGCCAGCATCGATCTTCGCCTGCAAGTCAACGCGGTGAAGTCGGAAGTCACGGTGAGGGCCGATGCTCCGATCGTAAGCACCACGACTCTCGATATAAGTGGTCTAGTTGGAGAGCGCGCAGTAAAAGAGCTTCCCCTCAATGGCCGCAGCTACGATCTGCTGCTCACCCTGAATCCCGGCATCGTCAATTTCACCTCGCAAAAAACCGGCGGCACCGGCATCTCCAATTCCACGACGGCCAACAACTTCGCCGTCTCCGGCAATCGTCCGCAACAAAATCTCTTCCTGCTCAACGGCGTGGAATACACCGGCGCAGCGGAAAACAACATGCAGCCCGGCGGAGCCAGCGGGATGCTCCTTGGCGTAGACGCCGTGCGCGAATTCAACGTGCAGCGTGACTCCTACAGCGCCGAATTTGGCAAGCGCCCCGGCGGACAGGTCGTTATCGTCACCCAGTCCGGCAGCAACCAGTGGCACGGCGCCGCGTATGAATTTCTCCGCAACAACGCCCTCGACGCCCCCAATTACTTCGACCAGGGTTCCGCTCCGCCGTTTCAGCGCAACCAGTTCGGCGCGTCCCTCGGCGGCCCGCTGCATCACGACAAAACCTTCGTGTTCGCCAATTACGAAGGCTTCCGCCAAAACCTGCATCAAACCTCCGCGGCTTTCGTTCCTGACAACGCTTCGCGCGCCGCTGCCGTCCTCAGCGTTCGACCACTCCTGAATCTCTGGCCCATCGCCCCCGCAGGCGCCCCTGATTTCAGCGGAATCGCTGAAGTCTTCAGCAGCCCCCTGCAAACCATCCGCGAAGATTTCGGCACGGTTCGCGTCGACCATACCTTCTCCCCAAAAAACTCCCTCTCTGCGATCTACACCGTCGATGACGGCGGCGACGTCACCGCCACGCCCGTCAATCCCTTCAGCGCCGACATTCTCAATCTCCGCGAGCAGGTCGTAAGCCTCGAGGAAACGCACGTCTTCTCTCCCACATTTCTGAATACCGCGCGCCTCGGATTTTCCCGCGCCGGATACTTCTTCACTGGCGAGCCAACTCCCGGCACTCCCGCGGCGAGCGTCCCCGGTTTTCTAGCCGGACTGCCTGTCGGCGCAGCCGTGGTTGGCGGCAGCGCAGCCTCAAACCCGCAAGCCTCCATTGGCCTGGCTGGAAGCAACAATGGCAGCAACCTGCACATCGCGCGGAACATATACACTTATGAAGATCGCGTCACCCTGACGCGCGGACCCCACCAACTGAGCTTCGGAGCCTGGTTGCAGCAATTTCAATCCAACGAAAACATTGCCCTCAGCCAATACGGGCAAGCCACCTTCTCCAGTCTCTCGCAATTCCTCAGCGGCACGGTCAACAGCTTCCTCTTTAATCCCAAGCCGACCCCGTTGAACTGGCGCTCCCTCTTTGGAGCATTCCACGCGGAAGATGTGATTCGTCTGCGTCCCAATCTCACCCTGTCCCTCGGTTTCCGCGACGAATTTTCCACCGGCTGGAACGAAGCCCACGACCGCGCCGCCAACTACACCTTCGCCAACGGCCTCATCTCCACAAATCCCCATATTGGCGGCTCGTTCTTCACCGAAAACAACGCAAAAGTTCTCCCGCAGCCGCGCATCGGCGTGGCCTGGAGTCCCGTCAATCAAAAAACGGTGATACGCGCCGGCTTCGGCATGTACAACGATCTCCAGGACGCGCTCGGCTACCGCGCCGATCAAAATGCGCCCTTCAATCCCGTGTACAACCTCGCATTGCTCCCTGTTTCGAAGTTCCCGATCGACACCACTGCACCCGTACCCACGACTGCCAGGCTGGTACCCGGCGGCGTTCAGCCCGACATGAAAACTCCCACGCTGATCTCCTGGTCCCTCCGCGTCGAGCGCGAAATCTCTCCCAACACCTCGATAACGGTCGGTTACGTTGGCTCGCATGGCTACCACGAGCTCATCGGCATCGACGCCAACGAGCCCACTCCGGTCATTTGCCCGGCATCTTCTTGCCCTGCCGTCTATCCCACCTGGGATCCCTCCAAGCCGACGACCGCCAAGAACTCTCCCAACATTGGGTTTCCCGTCGGATCGCCTCTTGCAGGCGCTCCCGTCCCGGCGGGAGCCTTTTACATTCCCTCAGGTGCGCCGAAAGGAAACCCCGCCATAGGCAACACTTGGACGTGGTTCTCCGAAGGCGTCAGCTCCTACCACGCTCTTGAAGTGGATGTCCGTCGCCGCTTCAGCCACGGTCTCTCCCTGCGCGGCGTCTACACTTTCTCCAAAGCTCTCGACGATGGCGATTCCCTGAATCAGACCACGGCGGGAAACGCTCCAGGCCTGGCGTCCAATCCTCTCAATTTGCGCGCGGACAAAGGTCTCGCGACCTTCGACGCCAGACACATTGGCGTGATCAACTTGCTCTACGCTCTGCCCTTCGGCCGCAGCCAGCAATTCGCCAGCGATATCGGCGGCTGGCGCGGCGGCCTAATTTCCGGCTGGTCGCTCTCGAGCATCATCACCGCGCAATCCGGCTTCCCCTTTACACCGCAATTGAGCTACAACCCATCGAACACCGGCGACACTCGAAATCCCGTCAGACCTTTTCTGAACCCGAATTTCTCGGGCCCGGTGGTCTTGGGCAATCCCAACCAGTGGTTCAACCCCAACGCCTTCATCGCTCCGCCCTCAACCGGCGGTTTTGCCGGCAATGTTGGCAGAGACACCTACATTGGTCCGGACCTTGTCACCTGGGATTTCTCAGTCCTGAAGGACACCAGGATCCGCGAACGGCTTAGCCTGCAGTTCCGCGCCGAAATCTTCAATCTGCTGGATCGCGCCAATTTCAACACGCCAAACCTGATCGTCTTCACCCCGCCCACCGCCACAAATCCCACCGGTTTGTCCGGCACGGCCGGAGCGATCACCAGCACCTCGACCACTTCGCGCCAGGTGCAATTCGGGCTGAAACTCCTTTGGTGAAGCGGGTAGGTCGCTGGAAGAGTCTTCATCAGCTGGCTGCCCAACAAACGATTGTCCGGAATCCGTCCCAACCGCCCGGGGCCGATGTCCCTGATAAGTCGCCTCTTAGCGTCTAGATCCGCCCCTCCTCTGTCAACAGATGCTGAATCCGTTGTAACAACCCTGTAACACGGATAAGAGACACTCCCCTCGGAAACCCCAGATCGCACCTCAGATACTCACGACGGAGAAAACGCATGAAGCGAATTGCCGGATTGCTAGTGGCCATGTTGCTGCTCGCTGGAGCAGGACTTGTTTTGGCCGACAATCCATTGACGATCAATGGAGCGGGTGCGTCTTTTCCGTACCCCATTTATTCCAAGTGGTTTGATGACTATCACAAAAAGAATCCCAACATTCAGATCAATTATCAGTCCATCGGCTCTGGCGGCGGCATCAAACAGGTCACCGAAGGCACCGTCGATTTCGGGGCCTCCGATGGCCCTATGAACGATGACCAACTCAAGGCTTTCCGCGACAAACACGGTTTTGACATTCTCCACTTCCCGACGGTCCTTGGCGCCGACGTCCCTGCCTACAATATTCCTGGTGTTAGCGCGGAATTGACTTTCACACCCGATGCCATCGCCGGAATTTTCCTAGGAAAAATCACCAAGTGGAATGATCCCGCGATCGCCGGCGCAAACAAAGGCGTAACTCTCCCCGGCAACGATATTGTGGTCGTGCATCGTTCCGACGGCAGCGGCACCACCTACATCTGGACCGACTATCTTTCTAAAGTCAGCGACGAGTGGAAGAACAAAGTCGGCAAGGGCACTTCGGTCAACTGGCCGGTAGGCCTTGGCGGCAAGGGCAATGAAGGCGTGGCAGGCTTGGTCAAGCAGACCCCCAACGCCTTCGGCTACGTCGAGTTGATATATGCCATTCAGAACAACATGCCCTACGGCAAAGTGAAAAATTCTTCCGGTAACATCGTTAAGGCCGATCTTGCCAGCGTAACCGCGGCAGCCGCCGGCGCCGCCAAGGACATGCCCGCTGACTTCCGCGTTTCCATCACCAATGCTCCGGGAAAGAATGCCTATCCCATTTCCAGTTTCACCTGGTTGCTCATTCCCGAAAAATTCTCGGACGCCGCCAAGCGCGACGCCATCAAGGGTTTCATTAGCTGGATGCTGGTCGACGGCCAGAACGAGGTCGAAGCTCTCTCTTATGCCAAGCTTCCCAAAGAAGTGGTGGCCAAGGAAAAACAGGCTCTAGCTAAAGTCCAGTAAAGTGGCTACGACTACGACAACGGTGCCAGGCGCGGGCCCCTTCGCGGGCTCGCGTTCTTTTATTAGCAAGCTACGCGACGGCGATGAGATCGCGCGTTTGATCACCTTTCTCTTTGCTGCTTCCGTTGTCCTCGTCACCGTGTTGCTCGTTTACGAACTTTGGATGGAGTCCGCCCTGCCGCGCCACAAGTTCGGTCTCCATTTCCTCATCACCAAGGTTTGGGATCCCAACTTAGACCAGTTCGGCGCGCTACCGTTCATATACGGCACTCTCGTAACCGCCGCCGTTTCTCTTCTTCTCGCTGTACCGCTGGGCATCGGGGCCGCCATCTTCCTGGCAGAGCTCGCCCCCGCCCAAATCTCAGACATCCTCGAATTTTTTATCGATTTGCTCGCCGCCGTTCCCAGCGTCATCTACGGTCTGCTCGGCGTTTTTATTGTTATTCCGCTGATGCGCGAATACATTCAGCCCGCCCTGAAAAAGTCACTCGGGTTTTTGCCGTTCTTCCAGGGTCCCCCGTATGGTGTTTGCTTCCTCACGGCGGGAATCGTCCTCGCCATAATGGTGATTCCCTACATTATTTCCGTCTCCCGCGAAGTTTTGCTCTCCGTGCCCCGGGATCAACGGGAAGCCGCTTTGGCTCTGGGCGCAACCCGCTGGGAATCCACCTGGAAGGTCGTGGTTCCGTTCGCGCGCACCGGCATCATGGGCTCCATTTTCTTGGCGCTCGCGCGCGCGCTGGGCGAGACCATGGCCGTCACCATGGTCATCGGCAACACCCCGACCATCAGCGCCTCCCTTTTTTCTCCGGGCTACTCCATCGCTGCCGTTATTGCCAATGAGTTCACCGAAGCCACCGGCGACGTCTATTTGCAATCGCTCATCGAACTCGGTCTCGTGCTCTTCCTGCTCACCTTCATCCTCAACGGCCTCGCCCGGCTGCTCATCGTGGCCACCTCGCAGCGCGGCAGCGGATTGGGGCAAGCATGAACGATCGCCTACGCTGGCGCAAATTTGTCAGTAATTTCATGCTGACCATGACCGGCATCTGCGCCGTTGTCGCCGTCTCCGTCCTTTTCTTCATCCTCGGCTATCTCGTCTACCACGGCGGCACGTCCATCAGCTGGAACTTCTTCACCAAGCTGCCCGCTCCCGTAGGCGAGCCGGGCGGCGGCATGGCCAACGCCATCGTTGGCAGCGCCAAGCTGCTTCTCCTGGCCGCCCTCATCGGTGTGCCCATCGGCTTTATGGGTGCCATCTACCTTGCGGAGTTTAGCGGCAGCTCTATCGCCTTCGTCGTGCGCTACGCTGCAGACCTCCTCAACGGCGTACCCTCGATCGTCATCGGAATTTTCGCCTACAGTCTCGCCGTGCTCCCCTTCAAGCACTTCTCCACCATCGCGGGCGGACTAGCGCTGGGCGTCATGATGATTCCCATCACTCTGCGCAGCACCGAAGAATTTTTGCGCGCGGTTCCCCGCGCCCTCCGCGAGGGTGCCATGGCATTGGGCGCTAGCAAGTCTCGGACGATTGCCACGGTCATCGTCCCGGCCGCCTACCGCGGCATTCTCACCGCCATCCTCCTCGCCTTCGCGCGCGTAGCCGGCGAAACCGCGCCGCTGCTCTTCACCGCATTCGGCAGTCGCTTCTGGAGCCCCGGCTGGAATCAGCCGACCGCCTCGCTCCCCGTCATGATCTTTACTTACGCCATCGCCCCGTACGAAGATTGGCATAGGCAGGCTTGGGCTGCGGGACTCGTACTCCTCGGCCTGATTCTGGTCATCAATATCCTTGCGCGGGCCATTCTTGCCCGCGGCATTGCGGTTCCGAGGTCCTAATTTATGCACGCTTCTGTGAGGCCGGCAGTGTCCGTAAACATCACACCAACGGGTACAGGGTCCGCGAGCCGCGAAGCCGCAGCGCCCCTTCCCATGCGCATGAGCGTCTCCCGGCTCAATTTTTTCTACGGCGCCAAGCAAGCGCTCTTTGACATCAACTTGGGTATCGCTGCCAGCAAAGTCACCGCCTTGATTGGTCCCTCCGGCTGTGGCAAATCCACGCTGCTCCGCACCCTCAATCGCATGCACGAAACCGTGCGCAGCTCTCGTCTCGAAGGCGAAATTCTCCTCGACGGCCAGGACATTCTTACCCAGGACGTCACGCAGTTACGCCGGCGCGTCGGCATGGTCTTCCAGCGCCCCAATCCGTTCCCAAAATCCATCTTCGACAACGTCGCCTATGGCCTGCGCATTAATGGCACCAAGCTTCCCATGGCCGAAGCCGTCGAGAAGAGCCTGCGTCACGCCGCCCTCTGGGACGAAGTGAAGGATCAGCTTCACAAATCCGCCTACGATCTCTCCGGTGGTCAGCAGCAGCGCTTGTGCATCGCCCGTGCCCTTGCCGTCGAACCCGAGGTCTTGCTCCTCGACGAACCGTGCTCCGCGCTCGACCCCATCAGCACCGCAAAAATCGAAGAGCTGCTGGTGTCCTTAAAGGATTTCTGCACCATCACCATCGTTACCCACAACATGCAGCAAGCCGCCCGCGTCAGCGACTTCACCGCCTTCCTTCTGACCGGCCAGCTTATCGAATTTAGTCCGACGCCGCACCTGTTTACGACGCCGGCCGACCCACGCACCGAAGCCTACATCACCGGCCGCTTCGGCTGAGCGTTCGCTGTGCGCGCAATGTAGGCCCGCGCACTGTTGCGCCGAACCGCAATGTGGGCGCGCGATGTTGCGGTGAAACGCAATGTTGCGGGAAACGCAATGTAGGGGCGCGCTTTAGCGCGACCCAGGTTTTGTCTTTAGTTTTGTCTTTAGTTTTGTCTTTAGTTTTGTCTTTAGTTTTGTCTTTAGTTTTGTCTTTAGGAGGTCGGAGTTTCAGTTTATCCTGAGTCTCGAAGGGCTCCGACGTAAGATAAGGCGCACGAAATGGGCGAAGTGTAATTAGCCGCTGGCTTAGGGGTCGGAGCTTTAGTTTATCCTGAGCCTCGAAGGGCTCCGACATTTGAGATTCGCTGCAAATGGGCTTTAGCCCTTGAGGAAAAATTCTTATTGTCAAAGCTGGACAGCCGTTGAGGGGACGAATTCCATGGAACGCCACTTCGAAAAAGATCTAAACGAGCTCAAAGAGCGCCTGCTCTGGATGGGCAGCCTCGCCGAGCGCGCCGTCCACCAAGCCGTCCACTCCGTCCTGGACTCCGACGAGCAACTCGCTAAGCGCGTCCTCGACGAAGAAGACGCCATCAACGAGCTCCAAATTGAAATCGACGACCGCGTCGTTCAGCTCCTCGCCCTCCACCAACTGATGGCCGTCGACCTGCGCCTCGTCCTGGCCGTCTCCCGCATCAACAACGACCTCGAACGCATCGGCGACCAGGCCGTAAACATTGCTCAAGCCTCAGTCCGAATCCTTCGTCACCCACGCGTGAAGCCGTACGTAGATCTCCCGCGCATGAGCGAGGTAGCCGAAGAAATGGTCCGCGACGCCCTGAACGCCGTAGTCCGCCGCGACGTAGAGCTAGCCCAGAAAGTTTTGGCGATGGACGACCAGGTCGACCACTTCCGCGACCAAATCTTCCGCGAACTCCTAACCTATATGATGGGCGATTCCAGCGTAGTCTTCCCAGCCTTCGAGCTGATCTTAGTAGCCAAGAATCTTGAGCGAATCGGCGATCACGCCACCAACATCGCCGAAGACGTAATCTACATAGTCCAAGGCCAAGACGTCCGCCACCCAACAGTAGACCGCCGCTAAGTAGCACAGGCACTCCTGCCTGTGGCCCCCTAAAGCCCGGCACCTAGTACCAGATGGCGCCAGTTTCAGCTCCCTCGCGCACCGTCCCGTAATGTTGTAGGGGAGGGCTCGCCCCTCCCGCCACTGCGTCTTGGCGGTCACCGCTCACCGTGCGATTTGGTTCGCCGCGCCCGCGCTGCAACCTGTTGCAACGGCGCTCACTCATGCCGCAAGGCCACAATCGGATCCATCCGCATAGCTCGGCTAGCCGGCAAGTAAGCCGCAATAACTCCAACCGCCAGCAAAATCCCCGCAAAAAACAACGGCACCCCGAAGTTCATCGCCACCAACCCAAACACGTAATGCGAAACCGCCCGGCTGATCACCACCGTCAACGGCAGCGCCAAACCCAATCCGATGCCCGTCAATTTCAACGAATGCAACACCACCTGCCTCAAAATGTCCCCCGGACGCGCCCCCAGCGCCACACGAATGCCAAACTCACGCTTTCGCTGAGCCACGCTTTCGGCAAGCACTCCATAGACTCCGATCGCGGAAAGAGCAAGCGCAACACCGCCGAAGATCCCCATCAGCATTCCCATCACCCGCACAATGGCGATGGAATCCCCCACTTCCTTTTCAAGCGTCCCCAGTTCGTTTACCACCACCTCCGCATCAAGCTCCCGCACGATCTCGCGCAGCGAGCTTCCATACTTCTCCGGACTCGAGCCCGTGCGCAGCAGCAGCTCCATGGCGCGATCGGGATACTGCAGAGAGCATTCGTAAATCACCGGCCGTCCCGGCGGATTCCACCAGTTTTCCCGAACGTCGCCCACAATCCCGATTACCGTCAGCCACTTCGCGTCGGAATCAAACGTGCCCAGCTTAATCCGGCGGCCCAGCGCGTTGCCGTCTGGCCAAAACCTCTTGGCCATGCTCTGGCTCACCATCACCACTGCTGGCGCCGTGCCGGCGTCCGCATCCGTGAATCCGCGGCCGGCGAGCATCGGAATGTGCAGCACCTGAAAATATCCGGGGCTTGCGACCTCAGTATCAGCCGAGGGCGTATCGCTCGCTTTTTGAGCCTGACTCCCCTCCACCGTAAAAAGCGTGGTGGGATTGTCTACATTGCTCGCGGGATTGTTGGAGTTCAGCGCGGCGCCTGTCACTCCAGGCAGCGCCGCTGTCCGCTGCAACAATTCCCGATGAAAATTCACCACCTGCGCATCGTTGCCGTACTTTTTTTCCGGCAGAGTGATTTCCGCTTTCAAAACACTCGCCGGCTCGAACCCCCCATAAATATCCGCGAGGCGCGTCAAGCCCTGAATCATCAGTCCCGCGCAAACCAGAAGCGTCAACGCGAACATCACTTGCGCGACGACGAACCCGCTGCGCAATCGATTGCTCGCGTGCGTCATATTCCCCGGCCCGCCTTCTTTCAGTGTCTGGTTAAGCTGCAGCTTTCCGGCGTGCAACACGCTGGCCAGTCCAAATATGACTCCCGCCGCAATGGCCACCAACACGGTGAAGCCGAGTACCGTCGTGTCCACGCGTATGCCGCTCCAGCCCGGCACCCACATCGTCCAGTCCGACGAAATGCTCTCCCGCAAGACGCGCACACTCCAGAAGGAAGCCGCGATGGTGACCAGCGCGGAAATCACCGAAAGCTCCAACGACTCGCAAATCAACAATTGCGCAAGCCTCCCACGCGTTCCCCCAAGCGCGAGACGCAACGCTAGCTCCTTTTGCCTCCCAATCATTCGCGCGAAGTGCACGTTGACGAGATTGGCGATCGCCAGCAGCAGCACAAACAAAGCGGCGGCTTCCAGCAACAAAAATATCGGCAACGTGAAGCTGTACAATTCCTTTCGCAACAGCATCACCGAGACCTGGCGGTTCGCGTTGGCCAGCGGATATTCCTGCTCCAGCCGCCGCGACTCACTCGCCAGCGCAACTTGCGCCTGGCTCACACCCACCCCTGGATGCAGCCGCGCGAGCGCTTCCAGCGAAAGCTCCGCGCGGTTCGCTTTCTCAGCCGGTGTGAGTGCCAGCGGTACCCACAATTCCATTGGCACCGGGTAGTCGAACCCTCGTGGCATGATGCCGATCACGGTATACGGTCGCCCGTTGATCGGAACGTTGGACCCCAATGCCGAAAGCTGCCCGCCCAGCCGGCGCTGCCAGAATCCATGACTCAAGATCACCACGTTGTCCGCTCCCGGCCGATCCTCTTCCGCGCTAAAGGTCCGGCCCATCGCCGGACTAACGCTCAGAACGTCGAAGAAATTCGCCGAGACGCCGCATCCTCGGGCAGGCGTCGCGGTCCCGTCCGCCGTCAAACTAAACTCGCGGCACCGGTAGGTGGCCATGGAACCAAATACTTGGGTGCTGCCGCCAAACTCGGCCGCGTCCGCCGCAGCCACCCGTCGCGCGTCGAAGCCCTCATCGACGCCGCGATATTCCCACACGCGCACCAGCCGATCGAGGTCCCGAAAATCGTAAGGATGCAGCAACAGAGCATTGACCATGCTGAAGATGGCGGTATTCGCTCCAATTCCCAAGGTCAGCGTGAGAATTGCCAGCCCTGCAAAGCTCGGGCTCTTACGCAGCAAACGCAGGCCATAATGGAAATCCTGCCGAAGATTTTCCATGAACCTCACGCCCCGCGCGTCGCGGCACTCTTCCTTGACCTGCTCCAATCCGCCAAATCTTGAGCGTGCCCGCCGCAACGCCTCTTCTCGCGAAATGCCAGACTCGATGTACTTTTCGACCTCTCGGTCGAAGTGAAACCGCAGTTCTTCGTCCAACTGTTCTTCCGTGTCATCACATCGGAACAGCGCACGCAACCGGTATCGCAGATCCTCGAGCATCGCTTGTTCGCTAGATCGCTTCCAAAATTTGCCCTACGGCGGCCGCCAGTTTTCGCCAGGATGTCTCCTCCACCTCAAGTTGCCGGCGGCCCGCCTCCGTAAGTTCGTAATATTTCGCCCGTCGATTGTTTTCCGACGTCCCCCAGCTCCCCGCAATCCATCCACGTCGCTGCAGCCGATGCAGCGCCGGATACAACGAACCTTGCTGAATCCGCAAAACATCACTCGAAATTTGCTGCACCCGCTCGGATATAGCCCAGCCATGCTGCGGCCCAAGCCCCAGCGTCTTCAATATCAACAAGTCCAAAGTTCCCTGCGGCAGATCCATCCGCTCCGGCATCTTGTGCGCCTCACAAACCACGGCCCGAGTTTCCGTGCCGTGCTCCCCGGCCCGAGCTCCCCTGTCGCTTCGACAAGAGACTACGCCTTCTCCTGTCGAAGCGCAAGGGATCCCTTGCAGATCCCAGCGCGCCCAGTCGCGCAGTGAGGAGATTCCGGAAGCTCCCAAAACGGGACTTGACTTTTCTGTGTAGTGTCGTATACTTCTGGTTAAGTAATTCTGTCGTTAAGCGCCGCTCAGCGCTTTTTCGTTTTCAGGACGCGCAAATCCCCAAAGTTAACCCGAGCATTTTCCATAACTTGCAGCTTCTTACCAAAAGTCTTCGGCGAAATATCCGATGTAAGCACCGTGGAATGAGCAAATTACAGACTCCTGCCGAAGCAACGGAGGGTGTACCCACAAATTACGAACCTAAATCGAAAGGAGCCGAACGTCGGATCAACACGAACGCGAACAGCAGAGCCGCCAGGCTAACCAGATCACCTACGACCCGGTCCATTGTCCTGACGAATCGCACACTCACCCGAGACTGCCCCGCCGGCAGCTTCAAAATCATCTGTCCAGAGTCAGCTGCAGTCGCAGGCGCGACTCGCGTACCATTCACCTCGACCCGCCAAGCCGGATAGTTCAGCAGCCGTAGCGCCAACGCAACCGGCGCGGTCGCAGTCACTCGCAGCTCTTTCTGGTTCACCAGCCAACGTTGCACTAAAATTGTGGCGGCTCCGCCAGCGGCGGAATCCTCCGCGGGCAGAATTTTTGCCGGAGGCGCCTTCGCCGGAAGATTGTAATGATCGTCCCCAACCGGATCGTACTCATCCACGCCGTCGAAGCCCGAACCCGCCGCGATCCCCGCAGCAAGAGTAGCAACGTCGTCGCTATCCCACCAAGTCGTGCGCACAAAAAAGGTCGCCATGCCACCAAGCAAAACCAATACCGCCCCAACCCAAACCCACCGAAACCGCCGCTTCACCACCGCAGCCGCCACAAAATACGCAAAGCTCACGCTCAGGATCGACATCCACCGCCAAGGAAACTGTATAAACCGCAATTTCGGCAACATCTCCCAAAGAATCAGCGTCGGTCGCAACATCAACAACGCCGCAACCGCTGCCAAAAGCAACAAGCAACGCCAAACTCGCTCTTCCACCTCGCATCTCGCCAACCCACTACCGGCAACCGCGAACGCATCCGCGGCAACCACGCCCCTCTCCGCGGCCAATCCCGCGCGGTTCTCCGCGCCGAAGCTCAAGGCCTTGTCCGCGCCATTGTAGGGGCGGGGCTCTGCTCCGCCCGTCGACCCGACTCGGCAACGCCCCACCAGCGCCGCGACACCCGTCACCACGACCAACGCGATCACCGTCGTCGAAGCGATCCAATTAAAAAACGTGTGCTCCGGATCGTTAATCGCGGTGTACAAAAAATTCTCCACCGGCAACAATCCCGAAGACAAAGCTTGGCCAATATTCACCCAGCGCTGCTCGTACGCCGCAGGCACCAGGTAAAACGCGGCCAGCCCAAAACCGAGCGCGATGCCGCCGACACCGCGCGCCAGCGGCGCCCACGATTTTTCGCTCAACGCCAACCACGCGAACAACAACACCGCGCTGTAGCTGGCCATCACCCCCGCAGGCGCATTCGATAACCACACCGCCGCGAACACCCCGGCAAAGAACACTGTGGCCGAAGCCTTCGATCCACTGCGCTTCGCAAGAACGCCGCCAACCTCCAGCGCCGCCAAAAAAAGCAGCGGAAAAAACGCCGAAGCCAATAGCTCAGCATAATCGCTGCGCATATAAATGATCAGCAGCGCGTTGGGATTCGCCGCATAACACACCGCGCCAAAAAGCGCGGCTCGCTCCGGCAAAATCCGCCGCGCAAACGCAAACGCCGAGATTCCCGCGGACGTCTGCACCAGCACGATGAACGCGACGGGCACGTACTTCCACGGAACAAAAAAACTCAGCGCCGGTCCAAGCAGCCACGACATCGGCGGATAGAAAATAAATCGCGGCTCGCCGAATCCGTGATTGGCCCATTCCATCCAGCGCGGAAAAGCAATTCCTTCTTTCCATTGGCCAACCACATCCAGCCAGGAAGCCACGTGAAACTCAAAGTCGTGCCCCGAAGCGCTCCCAAGCCAAAAAAACGGCGCAACGATCGCCAACGCAACAGCCAGAGAGCAGCCGCCGGCAAGCCACCATCCGTGACTCAGGCTGTAGCGCAGGGCGGAGTCCGCGGAGCCCTGCGGCTTTTGCGCAGACGGCGGAGTCGCAGATGTAGACGAGGCAGTAGAAGTCATGCAGCGTTCACGGAATTGTAACCCGCAAGGAAATGTGAGACGTGTGCTCGATCCATGTGTGCGGTTCGCAAAACTTGAGCCATAATACACGGACTCATGAGCCATTCCGCTACTGGCGAAGCGCCGATTATTGAGGCGCGCAAACTCGAGAAATTTTACGGCCAGCCCGACGGCACCCGCATCCAGGTCATCGCACCCACGGATCTCGCCGTCTATCCCGGCCAGATCGTCGGGCTACTCGGCCCTTCAGGCTGCGGCAAGTCTACCCTGCTTCGCATGTTAACTGGCCTGTCCCCGTCCTCCGCGGGCGGCGTGTTCTGGCACGGCCAGCCGGTTCGCGACGAATCGCCAAACGTCTCCATCGTGTTCCAGAGTTTCGCGCTCTTCCCTTGGCTGACCGTGCTCGAAAATGTTGAAGCGCCGCTCGAAGCCCGCGGCATGGTTCCCATCGAGCGCCACAAGCGCGCCCTGCGCATCATCGACGCCGTCGGGCTCGATGGTTTCGAGAGCGCCTACCCAAAAGAACTTTCGGGCGGCATGAAGCAGCGCGTCGGCGTTGCCCGCGCGCTCGTCGTGGAACCGGAAGTCCTCTTCATGGACGAGCCCTTTTCCGCGCTCGACGTACTCACCGCCGAAACGCTGCGCGGCGAGCTGCTCGAGCTGTGGATCGGGCACAAGATTCCGACGCGCGCCATCTTCATCGTCACCCACAATATTGAAGAAGCAGTGATCCTCGCCGACCGCATCATCGTCCTCGGCCGCAATCCCGCGCACATTCACGCCGATTTTGCCGTGGACCTGCCGCATCCGCGCAATCGCAAATCTCCGCGCTTCGTCGAGTTCGTCGATGCCATCTATCGGGTCCTCACCAGCCCCGACGCGAAAGACGAGATGATTCATATGGCTCCGGGCACCAGCGCCCCGGTCCAGCATCACGCCTTGATGCTGCCGCACACGCGGCCCGGAGGGATGGCGGGCTTGCTCGAGATCGTGGCCGATCATGATGGCCGCGTCGATCTCCATCAACTTGCCGGGGAGCTGAGCCTGGAAGTCGACGCCCTGCTTCCCACAGTGGACACCGCCGTACTGCTCGGCCTGATGCGCCTGGAAGAAGGCGACGCCATCATCACTCCCGAAGGCCAGGCCTTCGCGAAAGCCGACATCCAAAGCCGCAAAGCGATGTTTCGCAAGGCCGCGCTGGCCCACGTTCCGTTGCTCCGCCAGATGGAACAATCCCTGAAAGCAAAAGCCGATCGCACGCTGCCCGCCGAATTTTTCCACGACCTCATCGACGAGCACTTCAGCGAAGACGAATCGCAACGCCAGCTGGAGACCGCCATCCAATGGGGGCGCTACGCCGAGCTATTCGATTACGACGCCGCCACCGGCAAGTTGACGCTCACCGAGGCCTGACCTACCCGTGCCGACCACCGCTCCGCTCACCGCCACGCAGCATCCGACGCCGCTCCCTCCGACGGCGACGCGACCTGCCGGTTCCCGGTGGGCCTGGGCGTTTCTGATCGATATCGCGGTTTTTCTTTTCGTCTTCGCGGCCATCTACGGTGTGTATGCGATTGGACGATCGTGGCTGGGCCCGGTAGGGCCGACCTCGCACATTTCGCAAAGCCCGCGCGCACTTCCGCTGTACGCGCTGTATTCCGTGGTGCGCATCGCCATCGCGTACGCGCTGAGCCTGGTATTCGCGCTGGGCTACGGTTATCTCGCCGCCAGTTCGCGGCGCGCGGAGGTGGTGCTGGTTCCACTGCTCGATATTTTGCAGTCCATTCCGGTGCTGAGTTTCTTGCCCGGCGTGATGCTAGCCATGGTCGCTATCTTTCCGCACAAGCAGATTGGTGTCGAACTCGGCTCGATCCTGCTCATTTTCACCGGCCAGGTCTGGAACATCGCGTTCAGCTTCTATTCTTCGCTGAAGACGCAGCCCCGTGACTTGCGGGAAGCCGCCATCATTTACCGCTTCGGCTACTGGCAGCGCTTCGTGGAATTGGATTTGCCATTTTCGACCATCGGTCTTGTTTGGAATTCAATGATGTCGGTGGCTGGCGGCTGGTTTTTTCTGATGGCCTGCGAAATGTTCGTCCTCGGCGATCGCGACTTCCGCCTGCCGGGCCTTGGGTCATTCCTGCAGACCGCGGCTGGACACGGCGACACCCGCGCCATTCTTTGGGGCCTCGCGGCGATGATCGGCGTCATCGTGCTACTGGACCAGCTGGTTTGGCGTCCGGTGATCGTCTGGGCGGACAAGTTCAAGTTCGAGCAAGTGGAGAGCGCCAGCCTTACGCCAAACACGCTGCTGCAGTTATTGGGCCGCGCCTCGTTCGTCATCCGCGGCTATCGCACTGCGGTGCGGCCCATCGTCGATTGGCTGACGCTGAAGTTTGCGGCCGGCGCACGCCGAGCCGCAGCGAAGTTCTCGGTTCCCAAGCAGGACGGCTCGCGCCGCGCGCTTCTGATCATCCTTGCCGCGGTGATTCTAGTCGGTTTAGGTTTTGCGGTTTTTCACGCGGCGGGTGAGCTTTCCGACCTTCGCCGCGCGGACTATTTCGATCTGCTGAGCAGCGCGGGCCTAACGTTTTTGCGCGTCAACGCTGCTCTGCTCATCGGCGCTCTCTGGACCATCCCCGTGGGCGTCGCAATCGGCTTCAATCCGCGGCTCTCTCGCATCGCGCAGCCGCTGGCGCAGTTGGCCGCGTCGATTCCGGCTACCGCGCTGTTTCCAGTGATCCTGCTTTTTCTGATCCGTTTGCGTGGCGGATTGGAAATCGCCGCGATGACTCTCATGCTTCTCGGCACGCAGTGGTACATCCTGTTTAATGTGATTGCAGGCGCCATGGCCATTCCCACGGACCTGAAAGAGGTCGCACGCGTTTTCCGCTTCGGCCGTTGGGATCGCTGGCGATATTTGATCTTGCCGGGGATTTTTCCCTACTTGATTACGGGCCTAGTCACTGCATCGGGCGGCGCCTGGAATGCCAGCATCATCGCCGAATATTTTCATTTTCAGGGCAAGATCGTTTCTGCCCCTGGACTAGGAAGCACCATCAGCCGGGCCAGCGATGCGGGGCGTTTTGATGTGCTGCTGGCCGCGACGTTGATCATGGCCACCGTGGTAGTGCTGATCAACCGCCTGGTGTGGCGCCGCCTCTATCGCCTGGCCTCATCGCGCTTCAAATTGGAATCGTAGCGACCGATGCCGCGGAAGAATTAGTGCGAGGCTCCTTGCACGCTGGGCTCTCGCGACAATTCTCTGCTCAGATTGATGACTTGACCTGCGTGATGATCTGCGTGGGCCGCGCAATCCAGAAAAATCGCGAAGCGGTTCTTCGACGTGCTGCGTTCCGCAGAATACTCCCGGCTCCAATCTTCCGCGGATTGCTTGCGTGCCGTGTCGGCGGCCAGCGTGATAGCGCGATCGAAGCTTTGCAGAACCTGGCTCTTGCTGGGTCGCGCGGTTTCGTTAAACTCGCGGCCGCGGTCCCGAACATATCCGGTGGCCGCGATTCTCCCGCCGAGATAGTAATTAAGATTTCCGGTCACGTGCAGCACCAGATGCCCGATGTCGTTTCCGTATGGAAATGGATTCTTCCAAAATTGCTCATCTGAGAGTGGATCGACCCACTTGTGCAGGGTCGCTCTAACTTTCTCGAAATACTCAGCAAATCCGGAACCGACCATGTCTGATAGTTCGGCCATATGTGTTCACTCCTTGGGGTTGTCTTTGCCAGGGATCGGCGGCGGCTACTTCGCCATGGTTCCCCGATCGTTGCGATAAACTACGCCTTCCTTCATCACGAACACGACGTGCTCGGTCTGGCGAATATTCTCCACCGGATTTCCGGGCACGGCGACCACGTCCGCGAGTTTGTTCGGCTCCAATGTCCCGATTTTGTCGGCGAGTCCCAGGAGTTCCGCATCCGACGATGTGCCGGCCTTCAACGCATCGATCGGTTTCATGCCCAGGTCCACCATCTGGTGAAACTCCTCGCCGTTGCGGCCATGTGGATAGACAGCCGCGTCGGTGCCCAGGCCGATGTTTACCCCTTTGCTGAGCGCCATTTGAAATGTTTTGCGAATATGAGCGATGGCCATCTGCGCTTTGATGGAAACGGCCGGCGGAATATAAATACCTTTATCGAGCTGCTCCTGCAGTCCCTGCACGGCCATCAGCGTTGGGACGAGATAGGTTCCATGCTGCTTCATCATGTCGAGCGCTTCGTCGTCGAGAAAAGTCCCGTGTTCGATGGAATTCGCGCCAGCGCGGACAGCGCGCTTTGCAGCCTCGGCGCCGTGGCAATGCGTGGCCACTTTCAAACGTAGAGCGTGAGCTTCGTCGACGATAGCGTTGAGTTCTTCCTGCGTGAGTTGTGGAGTATCGACATCATCTGTCGGAGAAAGCACACCACCGCTCGCGCAGGTTTTGATCACCGAAGCGCCATATTTGTGCATCAACCGAACGGCGTATCGTGCCTGATCCGCGCCGTTGATGACACCCTGCAAGGGCCCGGTCTCGCTTCCAAATAGTCCGGGACGGTATCCATCCGACCCGTCGCAGTGCCCGCCGGTGGCCCCGATTGCGTAACCGGAAACGATCATGCGCGGACCCGGCACCACGCCATCCCGAATGGCATTGCGCATTCCGATGTCGATGAAATCGCGCGAGCCCACGTCGCGCACGGTGGTGAAGCCGGCCATTAATGTGACGCGCACATTGGCGGTCGCATCCAGCGTTCGCTCCGCGACGGTCTTTTGCAAGCCGTCCAGTTCGCGCTGCTTGAAATCGTTGGAATTCATCATGGTTTCGTGGGTGTGCGCGTCGATGAACCCGGGCAGCAGCGTGGCGTCGCCGAGATCGATCACTTCGGCACCCGCGGGAACCGTGGCGTTCGCTCCGACAGCCACAATCTTTCCTTCCGTAATGACTACGAGACCAGGCGTAACCAGCGCATTGCTCTTGCCATCGAAGAGCCGCGCCGCCTTCAACACTGTCGTCTTACCAGGAGCTCGCTGGGCGTTTATCGCCGAGGGAACAAACAGTGCCCCGCAAACAACGAGAACAGCGAACCATCTGCGTGTCATGAATTCTCCTTCAAGCGTCACAAAACCCGGACTGACAATAGCCCGGCCTTGAAAAAAGTCAAGATTCGGTTTGAACGGCTGATCTAGGGACAGGTTCGCTACATGAGCTCGGAAAATGCGGCGCGCAAAGTGTCGGTGAAAAATACGTCCGGAAATATACTTGCGGTGCGCGGGCCTGATTGTCTGGCATTGGTCGGTGCGAATTAGCGCGGGGATTCGCGCATTCGCTGTTTTAGGAATTCAACCCTGTGGATTTCGGTAGATATCGCTGCGTAGTGCTTGCGTCCAGTACTTTGGTGCTATTGAAGATCTATCTTGCGGCCGCGAAACTGAGTATATATGGCCCGCTATTCCGCCTTTCTCGGGCGCAGGGTCGAGGTGCATTATCGCGCCGGCGACATCCTTTTGCCTGCTTCTGGAACGTTCGTCGCCGATTCCGGCCGTTCGATCTTTCTCGAGCAGCATCTGGAGCAGCACGGCCAGATGAAGCAATTTCGCTGGGAAATTCCTTACCAATACATCGTCCGGCTCGAAGAACGCAGCGACATCGCCACTCCTCCGCTCGGGTTGAAAAAGGCTGCTTTCACTACGCCCGCCGGTGGCGCCGAAGCGCACGAACCCCGCAGCACTCCGGCGAAGGCAGATCCGAACCGTACGGACCCGATTCTTCCGCTGCAAAACCGTCCCAAACCCGCCTAGTTCCGATCGCACCTTTGGCAGAAGCAAACTTCAACGACCGCCATCAGCTACAATCGATCCGCGCGGATGTCGCTGCGACGACAGCGCTGCTCTTGCAATCCCGCGAGACCTGAGGAGGCATCGGTGGAATCCGTTTCCAAAGCGAAAATTGGCTTGATTGGGCTTGGCCTGATGGGCCGTCCCATGGGCATGAATTTGTTGAAGGCCGGGCATCGCCTGACCGTGTGGAATCGCACTGCTTCTCGTGCTGACGAACTGGTGGCCGCCGGGGCGACTTCAGCGAGGACGCCGCGTGAGGCGGCCGCCGATGCTGACGTGTTGCTGACGATTGTGAGCGATCCGCCGGCGCTTGAGGAAGTGCTATGGGGTGCAAGCGCGGGTGGGCGAGGCGTCGGTCCGTCCGACGCCGCGTTGCCGGCGCTGAAATCCGGGAGCATCTACATTGACTCCAGCACGGTTTCGCCGGACCTGGCGCGAAAGATCGCGGCCGCGTGCGCGGAAAAAGGAGTGCGATTTCTCGACGCTCCGGTCACCGGCGGAGATTGGGGCGCGAAAAAGGGCGAGCTGGTTTTCATGATTGGCGGCGACGAGCAAACGCTGAAAGCGGTTGAGCCCATACTGGGCGTAATGGGTAAGCGTTGGTTTCTCCTCGGGCCGAACGGCGCGGGTCAAACGATCAAGTTGGCGATGAACTCGATATTGGCGCTGCAAGTTGAGGCGCTGGCCGAGGCGCTGGCGTTGGTTACCGCCGCCGGGCTTAGCGGGGAAAAGCTAGTCGAGGTCCTGCAATCGAGCATGGCCCACTCGGGCGTGCTTGACGTCAAGGCGCCGAATCTGCTGAAGGGCGAGTATGCTCCCAGCTTTCCTTTGCGCTTGATGTATAAGGACATCAGCCTGGCATTGGATCTTGCAGCTAAACTGGGGGTGACCCTACCCGCGGCGAGCGCCGCCAGGGAGACCTACGGCAAGGTCAAGGCTGCCGCCAAAGAGGACTTGGACTATTCGGCGGTGATGAAGTTCTGGCGCCCCTGATCCTAACCTCACTTTGCGGGCTGCTCGAGGCTCAGGTCTGTGATTCTGGTTGGGATGGTAAGCATGGCCATTTTTATTGCGAATTCGATGGCCGCGCCGCGTACCATGCGCGGACTTACTTACTCGGCACTCCGGCTGGCGCCCTATTCGCGGTCACCAATTCAGCCGGAGTGCCAACGTTCTGCGTGAAGTGGCTGGGTCAGCCCCGGCGATAACGAAGTTTGTCGATTCCCAACTTCTTGATGCGAAATTCCAAAGTGGATGCGGGCATTGCCATTCTTATCGCGGCTCCATTCTCGCCGGACACTCTGCCGCGGGTAGCCTGCAGCGCCGCTTCAATCGCGTTGCGCTCTTTCGATGAAGCTGGATCTGCGGCGAGCTTTTCGACGGCGGCGCCGTGCAACATTCTGGCGTCAACGCTTAACGCTCCGTTGCGGGAGAGAATCACGGCGCGCTCGATGGTGTTTTCGAGTTCTCTTACGTTGCCGGGCCAGCGGTGGGCTTGCAGCACGTCCAAGGTGTTGCGCTCGATCCGCGAAATCTTGCGGCCGAACCGCTCGCCGTATTTCTCCGCAAAGTGCGCCACCAGCGGCGGGATGTCTTCGATACGCTCGCGAAGCGGCGGCACGTGCACCGGAAAAACATTCAGGCGGTAGTAGAGATCGCTGCGAAATTTACCGGCGCGCACATCCTCGGCGAGATCCCGGTTGGTCGCCGCCACCAGCCGCATATCGACCTGCAAGGTACGCGTTCCGCCCAACCGCTCGAATTCCCGCTCTTGCAGGACGCGGAGCAGCAAAACCTGCATTTCTTGCGGCAATTCGCCGATTTCGTCGAGGAATAGCGTGCCGCCATGAGCCTGCTCGAACCGGCCCTTGCGGCGCTCCACCGCGCCGCTGAAGGCTCCGCGCTCGTGCCCAAATAATTCAGAGGCCAGCAGCGTCGGTGGAATCGCGGCGCAATTTACCTTGACCAGCGGACCGCGCGCCCGTGGCGATCTCCGGTGGATGGCGCGCGCGATCAATTCCTTTCCGGTGCCGGTTTCCCCGGTGATCAGAACCGTGGCGTCGGTGGACGCGACTTGTTCGACGGTATCGAGGACGCGCTTCAACTCCGCTGAATGCGCTAGGATCTCCTCGAACCAGGGTGCTTGCCCCAACTGCGCGCGCAGCGAAATATTTTCCGCCTCGAGCTGTTCGCGCAACTTACGAATCTCCTCGTTCGCTAAAGCGTTCGCTGTGGCGACGGAGAGCGCCCGGGATACATCCTTCAGAATGGTCAACTCCGTCGGCGGAAACGCGCGCTGCTGGAGCCTGACAAATGAGGCAACGCCGATTACCTTGCCGCGCATGACCAGCGGGACGGAAACGTAGGAACGGATGCCATCTTCGGCGAGATAGAACTCGTGGCGATACCACCCGTCCTTTAGCAAAAGATCGTCGCAAGCGACGGGGTCCCAGGGGCCATCGTCGTGGTGGTCCGGATAGGGAATGAGGGGTCGAGTTTCGCTCAAGGGAGCCGGGCGGCGGTTGTACTTATCGGCCATGGCCATCAGTTCCTCAGGGTTTTCCCCCTCGACGCTCGTAACTCCGACGACGTACAGCGCCATCAGTCGGTGTTCCAGACCGCCCTCCCTTGGGACGCGGTTCTCAGGCGAAAAATCGATGATGCTTACGGCGTCGAAGGGCACGATAGGGGCGAGCACCTGCGCAAGGGATGCCAGTACGCCAGGCAGTTCTCGCTCCGTGCTCACGGCCTCCCAGGTTCGCAGGAGGAGGCATGTTCGAAGAGATTCTGAAAGAGCATTCGGTGAGTTCGTGATTTCGGACATTGTCGTTGATTCTAGCACTCCTTGTGAATATTGCGATTAAACAATGTTATGTTGCGAGGCGGTTGCGAATTGTGCGAGTCGCAGAGGGCTATGTCTCTTATAATAAAGGTTATAACTCAATCTGTGATTTGGCTCCCGGCTTGCGTTAGTTCACGCCAGAGGCCAGTCAGGATGGGCCTCGTGAGGTTGGCCAAGATGCTTTGCACTTTACTTTTGTTGGTTCAGATTTTCAGTCCGGATACCGCCACGCTGGCGGCTGACATTCAGGCTCGAGCTCTCATACTGTCCTGTGTTGTTTTCGCCTTCATCGTGTGGGGGGTACTCCGCGACGTCTCCCGCCCCACGAAGGCACGCAAGCTGGTGTGAAGTTTATGCTTGTCGCGTCGCGTTGTTGATTCCGCGGGCGAAACGCCAGGCTCCGTCCGGTTCGCAACGCAAAATGCTCATGCCGTGGCCTACGAAATGGACGGCGTCGCCGCCAACGATGGGCGCCATCGTAATGTCATCGATGCCCCAGGCGAAGGCCCAATCGCCCATACATTGCGTTTCTTCGAAGTGGAACGATTGCACCAGGTGGTAGCGTGCGAACAGGTTGCGGTAGAGCTGTTCGACGGTAGCGCGGCCTCGCATTGGCGGGGCATTCGGGGCTAGAAATATGCAGTCCTCGGTGACCAGGGAGGCCAGGGCTGCCGAATCTTTGGCTTTTAGTGCCGTGATCCATTGATCTAGGAGAGCGTCGATGAACGTTGGCACAAATCTTTCCTTTACTAACCTTGAGGAACTCTCGGCCAATGATCGGACGGCCGCTTGGAAAAGCGGCCGCTACTAAAGGACGGGGCGGCTAGGCCTCTTCTTCGGCGTGGACTAGCTCGCCGTGGGCTGCTTTGTGGGCGGCGATCACCTTCTCCGCAAGTTCGTTGGGGACGTAGTCGTAGTGCGAGAACTCCATGGAATAGGTGGCGCGACCTTGCGTTTTCGATATCAGATCGTTCGCATAAGTCAGCATTTCGGCAAGGGGCACTTGCGCTTTGATGATGACGTTGTGGCCACGGGATTCGCTCCCGGCAATGCGGCCACGGCGGCCGCTCAGATCTCCCATCAAGTCACCCGAATATTGATCGGGAGCATAGACCTCGACGTGCATCACCGGCTCCAGCAGCGCGGGCTTGGCTTGTTTCATGGCTTCCTTGAACGCCAGCGAGCCGGCAATTTTGAAGGCGATGTCGGAGGAATCGACGTCGTGATATTTGCCGTCGTACAAAGTCGCGCGGAAATCCACCACCGGGAAGCCCGCCAGATATCCTCGCGCCGCCGCATCACGGATTCCGCGCTCCACGGAAGGAATCCAGTTGCGCGGGATGGCGCCGCCGAACACGTCATCGACAAACTCGACGCCCTTGCCGCGTTCGACGGGCTCCATCTTGATCCGGCAAACGCCGAATTGGCCGTGGCCGCCGGATTGTTTTTTGTGTTTGCCTTCGGCGTCGGCCTTGCCGCGAATGGTCTCGCGATAGGGCACCTTAGGTGGCTTGAGCGTGAGATCGACGTGATAGCGCTTGTGGAGTTTCGCCACCACGACTTCAATGTGTTGCTGCCCTGATCCCGCAAGCAAGAATTCTTTCGTTTGGGGATCGCGGGAGAAACGCAACGCGGCATCCTCCTCTAGAATTTTGTGGATGGACACACCGATCTTGTCTTCGTCAGCGCGCGTTTTCGGCTCGATCGCGAAGGTGATGGACGGCTCCGGCAGTTGCGCTGGGCTGTAAAAAATCGGTGCCGACTTGTCTCCCAATGTTTCGCCTGTGGTGGACTCTTTCAGCTTCGCAATCGCGCCGATGTCTCCGGCGTGCAGCTCGGGGACTTCGTTGAGCTGCTTGCCTTGAACCACCAGCGTGTGTTGCAGGCGCTCTGGTATCGAGCGGTTGTAGTTCAGCAGGGTCGCGTCGTTCTTCAAAACGCCACTCTTCACCTTGAAATAGTTGATGCGGCCCGCGAAAGGATCGGCCAGGGTCTTGAACACAAATAACGACACGGGCTGGCTGTCGTCATATTTCCGCTCGATGCGCTCGCCCTTCCCGGCCGGCTCTTTGAAGCCCACCTGCGAATGTTCGTCGGGATGCGGAAAAACGTCGGCGATGAAGGTAAGCAGGCTCGCGGTCCCGATATTGTGCAAAGACGAAACCATGAGCACCGGAAAGATTTTTTCTGCCACGATGGCCTTGCGAACGCCCGGAATCAGATCCTGAATCGGGATCGTGCCTTCCCTGAAAAATTCTTCCATCAGTTCATCGTCGCCCTCGGCAATCATCTCCACGAGTTTTTCGTGTGCTTCCTTGGCTTCATCCGCGAGGGCCGCCGGAATTTCCTCGATCGACGGTTTTCCGTCGCCATCGGGTTTGTACAGGTGCGCCTTCATGCTCACCAGATCGATCACACCGCGGAAACCGCGCTCGGTGCCGATTGGGAGCTGCAGCGCCACCACGTTGCGCCCGAAGACCTGTTCCAGCGACTCCATCGAGCGCTCGAAACTGGAAAGCTCGCGATCCATCCAAGTCAGCACAAACGCGCGCGGAATGTCGTACTCGGTGCAGTAGTCCCAAACTTTTTCGGTGGTGACCTGCACTCCCACATGCGCGTCAACGGTGATCAAGGCCGCGTCCGCTCCGATCAGCGAGGCTTTCGCTTCGGTAATAAAGGTTGAATAGCCCGGGAGGTCGATGAAATTAGTCTTGACGCTTGCGCCTGAGCAGAGCGTGCAAGGCCATTCCGCGTACGCCAACCCTGTCTGAATGGAAATTTTCCGCCCGATTTCTTCCTCGTCCCAGTCGGTTGTGGTGGTGCCTTCCGCAACTTTTCCTAACCGCGGCGTCATACCCGCAGTGAAGAGCAACGACGACACCAGTTGCGTCTTACCGGTGCCGCCGTGGCCGACAATGCCCACATTTCGGATGTCCTTGGTGAGATAGCTTTTCATGTAGACCTCCATTTTCCGGTGATCCGGCGTCGAGGCCGGGATCGACTGGCGAGGTCCGCCCTGGGGGCTGAAGGCGCGGGCCTGCGCCTAGACAATTGTGATACGGCTGAGGGAGGAGAACGTGGCCTCTACCTGGGTCCCCGCAAGAAGCGAGGGCGAAGGTCACGCGAAACTTTCCCTGGTACGCTCTCCAACGAGCGGATGCTAGCACAGCGATGACACCCTCGCAATCGCGAGCCGCCGCTAGTTCGGAGCGCTTATGCCAAGGGGACGTCCCAGGGACACGCGGCTATTCTTCATGACGATGATGTCGTAGATCCAATCTACTTGCGGTGGGCGTCTGAGAATAATCTTGTGCCGACCCGCTGAGAGGCTCAAGCTCGCTGGCACATAACCTACCAACTCGTAGCTTCCTGGTTTATCGCGTTCGATCCGTATCTCAGCACCTCGGGGCTCTGAAATCTCCACGGTCCCGACTTCTGTTTTCGGTGCCGGCGCGATCGGAGCCGCTGGAGCTACCACGGGGCCTGAGAGCTTCTCGGCAATCACTGTTTCCTTTGGATAGAACCGGTGCAAAACGTCCAGTAAATCCGTGACGCTGAGGGCAAATCCGATTCCCGAACCATCTTTCTTTACGAGCTTTAATGTGGTGATACCGATGACTTCGCCGCGCGAATTTAGTAACGGGCCGCCGCTATTGCCGGGATTGATTGGCGCGTTCGTTTGAATCCACGTGCCCGGACCCGCGCTGGGGAATTTACCTACCGCGCTAACAATCCCGTTCGTCACGCTGTACAACATCGCGTCGCCCGGATTGCCAATGGCAAAGACGGCGTCTCCTTGCTGAACCGTGGACGCGTCGGCGAGCGTCAAGTGCGGAAACTCGGAGCCCTCAATCTTTAGGAGAGCAATATCGAGGTCCTCGTCAATGTGCTCCACTTTCGCATCGAACTGGACGCCGCCAGGTAAAAGTGCGAGCAATGACCCTTCTCCGCGCGCAAGGTGTGCGTTGGTGGCAATCACGCCGGTGTCGGTGATAAGAAACCCCGTGCCGGATCTCTGCAAGCCCTTCAGGTACACAACTCCAGGCTTGGTCTGCGCGACCATCTCTTGCAGCGAGAGCTGCGGCGCGAAATCTACAGCGGTGTTGCGTGCAACCCTGGCCGAAATGGTTCCAGTAAAGACCTCGGGAATCGGGTCGAGATTCACGTGAAAGCGCGCGGTCTTGAAAAGCCAGTATTCGCCGTGATTGCGGCCGTTCAAACCAATCCAGTTGATCGGCCCATCGCTGAGCAACAATTCCTTTGCGGCGTAGCCCTTGAGGGTGATGCGGGCCACCATCGCGTGCTCTAGCCGCGAACCGAGCGCCGTCCTGGTCTTATGAAAGTAACCACCGGGAAAGTCTTTCGCGAACGGGGTGGTCCCGACGGCCACGCCGTCAATCTCGACGGTCGCTCCTGGCGGTTTACTAGTGATTTCCAATTTGTCCGCATGTGCGCGAAAAGGGCAGAGGCACAGGAAGAGGCTCGCAGCGAGCCATGACGCAGAACGTGATGCCATCGGAGGACCTCCCAAGTGAGGGTGACGGCGCTCTATTACCATAACATTACTATAAGTATTTGTGAATACGCTTAGAGACTCGGCGCGGTCATCCGGTACCCTGCGCAGGACAACACGGGGAGACGCGGATACTTCGGAAAGCGCGGATCGGTGGCCGAGAGTTGGCAGAGGATAAAGACGGAGCCACGGGCTGATTCGATCGGTCTTGAGTTAACGCAACTCGCGCACAAACCCGAATTGGACCGGGGTTGTTCTCGTTTGTCGTCCGCTGTCATGCGAATCGCACGTCCGTAGCTGTTACTGTGATCAGGGCGTCGATGCCGGCGGGGCGGCATCTGACGGCGTAGGCGGCTTGGTGAATTCGGAGTCGGGGATTTCCGGATTCAGCTCGATGGTGTCGATGACCAGCTTCTGGGTGAGGTCGGTGGCGGAACTCCCGGAATCGATTTGAAACGCAAACTTCAAGCCGTTCACGTCGCGATAGTCATGGAAATAGGATTCGACAGGGAATTCTTTGCCCTCAGCACGGCGTTTGCCTTCCCACTTGAGAAGCAAGAAGGTGCTTGCATCGAAAAGGTAGTAGCGCACGTCACCATTCTTGGTGGTCAGCCTCACGCGCCAAACGTCCTTATCTTCGACCTTGTCCTTGCCGACCAGCTCAAGTTTATTGCCTTTTTTCGCGTGGTCGACCAGCGGCCCGTCGAAGTCGGCCTCCTCGGAGATATTCTTCAGGTCTTCCTCGGTCATCGGTTCGGGGTTCGGTTTCCCAGCAAAGGGACTGTTCGCCCACCCTTGCGTTCCGTCGAATACGCGCACCATCGTCTGGTTTTGCACGGTAAGCGTCATGTGCATTTTCAGCGGGCGCTTCAGCTCAACCATGAAGGGACCAGACGCTTCCGAGCCGAACGAGATCGTGCCCACAATGCGTTCGGATTTGATGGCACGGATTTTCGTAAGTCCTCCGCGCGCCACATACACTTTGGC
>Ga0185299_10001934_pt1 | contig 35120 bp, 31 predicted proteins | sample PaiPotPPA55metaG_FD_128002 | JGI IMG/M metagenome (GOLD analysis project Ga0185299, IMG submission 128002) | Iron sulfur acid spring bacterial and archeal communities from Banff, Canada, to study Microbial Dark Matter (Phase II) - Paint Pots PPA... ...
CGTTCGCGGCTGGCGCTCACGCTAGCGGAGCGAGAGGACATCTCCCGAGGAATCGCTTCCGATTCGCCGCTTCGGGAGATAGCCCGACGACTGGATCGAGCGGCCTCCACAGTGAGCCGGGAGATTTCTCGCCACGGTGGCCGTCCGGCGTATCGCGCCCATGATGCGGATCGTCGAGCTTGGGACTCGGCCTTGCGACCGAAGAAGTGCCTCCTTGCCGGCAACCGCAAGTTGCGGGACATCGTTGCGAGTAAACTGATCCTGGACTGGTCGCCCGAGCAGATTTCCGGATGGCTGAAGACCCCTACGCGGGGTCCGATTCCCATCGCCCGCTTCGTAAACCCTTACGGATCAATTGATTCTGTCCTGTTAGCTTTCCTGCTTCCCAGCCGAACGGGATTTCTGCGACTTTCTTCAACGAAAGATGTGGCCGTCAATTTACGTAAGGAAAAAACGCCGTTGCCATCCTCCATTTCATTTTGATCCAACAAGTCCACTTTGGTCCTGGCCACAAGAGTCCGGCTGATCTGAGATTTGTCCAATGTCTGTAACTGCCTGACCCTGCTCACCTGAGCAGCCCCTGTATTCTGCGGGCTTCTGGCGAGCTTTGTGCAATAGCTAAGCCCGCAAAGGTCGTCGGCTTCTCTGAGTAGCGCAGTTTGCAGCTACGGCACGCATATCCACAAAGACATCATGGAGAACAGATGACGATGCCGTGCGAGGGCGATCTCGTCGGGAAATTAAGTCGAATCGGGAAGGTACGCTCTTACGCCATGCCAATGACGCAAGCGGACGACGAGAGCCTCGATTCGCTCTCTAAGAGAGACGCTACGTTTATCGAGCCGATGGAATGTCTTGCGACAAGCACTTTACCTGACGGGCCGCAATGGCTTTGGGAGATGAAGCATGATGGTTATCGTGCTCTGGCGGTCAAGTCTGGCGATGAGCTCACCATCTTCTCTCGGCGAAGGAGGTCCTTGAACCTGCAGTTTCCCTCCCTGGTCGAGGCGCTGGCTGATCTCCCCGCCGGCACCGTCGTGGACGGAGAACTGGTCGCCCTCGACGACACGGGACGCCGCAACTTCAATCTGCTTCAGAATCTCAACGGCGAGGCATCTCACATTCAGTATTACATTTTCGACCTATTGTGCTACCGGGATAGCGATCTGACGCAGCTTCCGTTGCTGGACCGCCGGGAGCTGTTGAAGGCGCTCGTGCGGCTCCCAGACCGGCCGTAGTGCGGCAGCAACAGACGTTACGCCACGGAAGCTTTCGCATCACGATTTTCATCCGATTGGGGATCGGCGTTGACGTAACCGCCTGGCGCAGTGACAATTCGCGACATTTGAATACGACACAAATTGGCGATTCGTGTGTTCCTATTTGGTACACCGTATCATTAATTTAAACAATGGCTCTTGTTTGCCGCGAGTTAGCTCTTCTTAAATCGTTAGTTATTCGTAAAATTCGCATTCAGGCTGTGGCCTCAGGCGTGCTCCATTCCCTAGTGGAAAGCGAGGCACTCCGATTATGACGAAACAACAAAAAGGTTTTTCTCTTATCGAGCTACTGATCGTCGTGGCGATCATTCTGATCATCGCGGCGATTGCAATTCCAAACCTCATCAAGTCCAAGATGGCCGCCAATGAAGCGTCGGCCGTGGGTTCGACTCGTACAGTCAACACCGGTGAAGTAAACTACGCGGCGTCTTGCCCGGCGATCGGTTACTCGGCAACGCTTCTGGAGTTGAACACGGGAGCATTGTGCGCTGGCGGTAAGGGCATCATTGACCCGATTCTCGGCGCAGGTACTAAGAGCGGCTACGTATTCGCTTATACCCCGACTGCGGGCGGCGACCTGTTGAACGACACCTACACGTCGACTGCCACTCCGGCTACCGTGGGCACGACTGGACAGCGCATGTTCTGCTCTAGCCAGACTGGCGTCATTAACTACACTTTGAACGGTGCGGGTTGCGTGAGCACCAGCCCAGCACTGTAAGAAGCTAAGTGCGAAAAGCAGTCGGTGTCACGGAAGGGGAAGTCCAACGACTTCCCCTTTTTGGTTGGAAGAGACACCCGCGACTCCCAATCGGATGCTGACTCCGGTTCAACAAAGTCTTGCCAATGCTTGTAACCACTCGCGAGCGTCATGGCAGTCCGAAGCCAATTCCCATCTCGGTGGCGATAGCCTTCATGCACATCCGGGATTGGCCGTTCCATTAGCTCATGGACCGCGCTTCACGAAGAGCACGCAGTAGTCGTTCCCCGACCAATCGTCGATAGTCTTCTCTACCCGTAGTCCGGCAGTTGTTAGCTCTTCGACCACCACTTTTTCTGGAATGCCGTGTCCACCGCGATTCTTCGGGACTCCTTCCACGGGCGCCAAATTGGGGCTAGGTGGGAAATCAATGATTGCCAGATGAGCTCCCGGCTTTAGCGAGCGCACCAGATTTCTATCAAATTCCTGCGGCTGCGTGAGATGGTGATATACGTGTCGCAGAAAAATCGTGTCGCAGCAACTCGACGGAAGCTTTGTGTCATCCGCCGTTCCCTCTACTACAATGATGTTTTCGAGCTTGCGTTTCGTAGCCTCCGCCCTGAGATTCTTCAATTTTTCCGTGTCAATTTCAGTTGCATACACACGCCCCGACGGCCCTACCTTTTGGGCCGCCACGAAGCTGTACGTTCCGTCCCCTGCGCCGACGTCCGCCACAATTGTCCCAGCCTTCCATTGGGTCAATTCTGCCAGCCGAGTGATCTCCTGGCCTTGGTCGCCGCCTATTCCAGGAGCAACATCTCCTAACAACCAGAGCAATGTGAATACAATGAATGCGATGCTGCGGCGAGATCTCTTGCGATTCATCCTTGCTCCTCACGTTGCCACAAGGTCTAGACGCGCTTAATTCTCCAACTGTCCGACAATACTGTAGTGCCGCAGGAATGCAACTTGCTGTCATGCGGTAAGCTCCAGACAGCCACTGATAGTCAGCTGAACCCGCTTCAGCAATCCTCTGGCGAGAGACGCGGGTGAGCTGCTACCCCTCCCGAGTGAATTTCGTCAACACAGCTTGAATCCATTCCATTGACGGAGTTGTGGGGTTCGCGTGCGTCCAAGTTTTCAGGCAGTCTCAGAAATGGCTCAGTCGACAAAGTCGATGACGGCCCCTTCACGGCGGTCCAGGAACCCGACGAACTGGCCAAAGTTTGGCGCCGTCACGTTGTTGTACACCGCGTTGAAATTGCCGTGATTCGTCACGTTCAGCGAGTAGAAGCCAAGCCGCACATGATGACCCTTGCCCTTCCCATGCTCGGAGCCTAGAAAAGGAATGCGGAATTGGCGATAGATTTTGACATCCAGCGTGAAAAATTCGGCAAAGCGCTGCCCGTTGGGTGTCCCTACATAGTTTTGCAGCGTATCGATATTGGAGTAGGGATAGCCGGAGTGTACGTCTAAGATGGGACTGAACTTGAGGCTTTTCGGCAGAGAAATAATTCCCCAGGTCACAACCCGGTTGGGCACGTCGTAGGGCAGGATGCCATACACATTTGGTCGAATGACCGGCTGTTCGAAAGGAATGAGTACAGAAGAAAGATTGTTCAAATCTCCACGCGTGCGGCTCCAGACGTAGGAGGCATTTACCTCATCGGTTCGACGAAAAGTGAAATGCACGGTGCTTTCCAGCTCGCGATAATGCGATGAGCCGTTGTTGGTAAGAGCCAGAAAAGATTCCCCACCTGCCGCGGCGGTGAACGGATTGACAGCAAAGAGGTACGTCGTGTGGCTATCGATATAACCAACGCGCAAAAGCAGATTTTTCCGCAACGCGTGCTCCACTTGGACATTCCACGTCAGGTTGCGTGGCGTCGTGTCTGGCTGGGTCGGCAAACCGCTGGCTGTCAGTGGGTTTAGCCCCCCCGCATAAGCATTCGTGTAGGTCAACGCGGGCCCGCTCGCCAAGCCCGCCGTATCGAATGGCGTAATCACTTGAGTAGGGTTAGCTGTGAAGTCGCCAGCGAGAAGCGGCAGCAAACTGTAGAACAAGCCCGCGCCCGCTCGAATTACGGTCTTGCCCTCTTTGCCGGGAGAATAAGCCACACCGGCACGCGGAGCCAACGCCGCGGACCAACCATTGGTTTCGGTCGACAACCGCGCCCCCAGATCCATGGCCCAGTGGGAGTCCATGACCCAATGATCCTGAATGAACTCGGCCACCGCCGAGTCCGAAACATTCTGAGGCGGGGCCGCAAGAAAAGTAATCTCTTCCGCCAGCGTCCCGTCCTGACGAAGAATTTGCACTGGATTCGAAGTGCTGACTCCCACGTAGGAGCGATGATCGATATCCATGCCCACGTGCAGCTCGTGGCGGCCGAGCCAGTGTTTCTCGGCAAATTGGTACGCGGGCACCACTTGAAATTCCTTGCCTCTGCGCGACCACTGATTGAAGTAATTCCCACCATAGCCTTCCGGGGTGACCAGCATATCCTCAGGCCCTTGGCCGTGCGCGTTGCTATCGAACCGGGTGTACTGCGCAATGGTGCTCAAGATTGCACCCGAGCTAAACTCGTACCGGTCCGTTAGACCCACCGTCACGCCCTTTTGGTTCAGGTCGTTCGAGGCAGGCTGAGGAACCAGAGCATTGATGTCCGCATGCTGTATCCGCGACGGGTACGCGTTCACCGTGAGCGTCAACACATGTGTCTTGGAGAGGATGGCTTCCAGGGTCGAAAATGTACTAAACCCCTGCTTCTTGCTGATGTCAAACGGCCAAGGCAAGCCTCGCACCGTGCGCTTTTTCATGTCGTACTGGAAAATCTCCGAAAAGAGCAGCTTGTGTTTGATTAGCGGTGCGTTGAAGTCGAATCCTGGTGTTGCCTCTTGGAGTCCGACCATACTCCCATTCTTCCCAAGAACGGAAGGGATAAAACTCTTCAGTCTGTAGTTCCACCCATCGTCAGGTGGTTTGGTTTCAACTTCGGTCAATCCGCCGGTAAAGCTTCCCAGGGTCGCGTTATAGGGCGTCTTGTAAACCGCGAAAGACTGCACCGCATCGGTCGGCACAGGCACCGCGAAACTTCCAGTCACCGGATCGGTTGTCCGCGCGGAATTGACAATCAATAAGCTCTGATTCTCGTCCGCGCCTTTGAAGTTCAGTTTTCCATCCAGCGTTTTCACTACACCAGGGGTCACTGGGAGAACTTCTCGGATTTTTTCCTGTGCCGTCGGAAGGGAAATCAACTCGCGCTGCGTAAGTGTCACACTCGGAGTCGTCGCGTCCTCGGTCGCGATGGATTGAGTCTGCTCGTTGACCTCAACCTTGTCGGTGACGGTCTGGAACTCCACGCGGATGTCCACGACGGCCGCCTCTCCGGCATTGACGTGGAGGGACTGTGTAAAGGGTTTGAATCCTGGTTGGCTGATGGAAATTGTATAGGTTCCAGGTTTGACTTCCTTGAATTCATAGTGTCCGGCATCATCCGAGTCGGCGGTCAGAGCGGTGCCTTCGGGGGGCCCCGGCGTCAGCTTTACAGTAATCCCCTCTAGTCCGCTCGACGCGTCCTCTTGCGTAGTAGTGAGGGTCCCGTGGATGGACCCGAGGGTTTGCTTCTCGTTGCCGGTCTGCGTCGCCTGCCCAAGCGCCGGGATCGTGGCAAACATGAACACACACGCAACTGCCGCCTGCCTCAACCAACCGCTTGCCCAGCGGGCAAAGGCTAAGCCCACGCCCAGAAGTCTTCGGAGCGCGTTTTGGCGAAGTATTGGTCGGACTAAGCTCATGGGTTTGCCTAGCAGAGGCTAATTCCCAACTATCTCGCGACTAGTTCCGTCCGACTCACAACTATCGCAGGCACCCTTGTCCAGCCAGTGAACGTGCCCTTCTTTGTCAATTTCCAGCTCTGAGGATAGGAGGGCCCGCTAAATCCGGGTGGGCCTCCACCTCCATCTCGACGAATTGATGAGCGAGCTTGACGTAATCTCCCGTCGCCCAATCCGGATGAGATTTGACGTGAGCGCTAAATGTGGCCATTGAGGCCCAGAAAATATCCGACCCGTGCGTAGGAGGGAGCAGTGCTCTCGGACCGTTCCGCACTTATTCTCCCTGCTGAATTGACCACCAGGCCTCTGACGATCAATGCAATCTGTCCATTTTGGATGCCCGCGAAAATCACTTCGGTTGCCTTGTTCTCTATCGTTCGGCCAAAGTCGCTTGGATCTACATCGCGAATGTGGCGTATCGCTCGTTCGTATGGAATTCTTGAAAGCTGGAGAAACGCTTCCGCCTTCGCTCGCAGGTCACCTTGGAACTGGCAGGCGTTGCCGCAAATGGAACGCCGTCGTTTTCTCTTCGTAAAGACCCGCCATTGCGGCTGTACAGCCAGGTTTGTCAATGATCTAGCACCGGGAAAGGGAAGCAAGTTGGCGGTTCACGCGACAATCGGACGCGATCACCACGCGGTGATTCGTGTTATCGATTAACGCGACCACGCTGGTAGCAGTTGCCATGGCGGGCAACAGCAATGTTCCGGTTGTGAGAAAAACAAGCACGCGAACCATATCAGCAGGATTCCGTGCCGTCCGCGGAGTTGGTGCGTCATTGACTTTCGACAGAGGCTGAAACGCGTGTTTCATTTGAAAAACCAATTCCTTGTGTTCTTCCGCAAGCTTTCCGGGGAGTGGTGTTTTCTTCGTTGCTTTGCTCGTGCCGGATCAAATCCGTAAGTTGGGCGATGCGTGTTCTCTTCTGTTCGAGTGAACCCCTGGAAATGTTTGTTGCGCCGACCCCGGTGATGGGGCTAGTACGATTACGAACCAAACAGCTGTGGTATTTCTGAACCATGCCGAGGGCGGAGCGCGGGAGGGTGCATCGTGCAGGAAAAACTCTTGGTGAATCGTTGCGACAAATGGTTGGACATCCCCGATCGCAAGAAGAGGACTAAACAGCGATGCGGTTAGCGCTTTCGGACCGGAGCCAATGTGCGCCGCCTGGCAGATCTGGCAACTAGCTTCATTCTGTCCTTTTAGGTGTGAGTGGTTTAGTGCTTGCCCAATAAACAGAACCAACAAGACAGCTAGTGAAAGAGCAAACACCCTAACCAAGTCCCGCCTCGTCTTGTGCTTGCCTTCCATCCCAGTTTTCAGTTTACCCCGATGTTCTCTTTAGACGCCGAGGTTGTTTCGTAGTGAGTACCCTAGGTCTTGTGGAACCCGCCCACAAGAGCGTTTTAGGCGCGGGCTTCCTGCTGACTCGAACCAGGCCACAGTGAAAACGCTGAGAATTTATCTGGCTAGAAGACCTCAGGCTCAGCGTGGTTGTGAAGAGGGATTACAACTCCGGGAGGCAGCGTACCTCTGAAGAGGCTGATCTGATGTCCGGTCTCATTGGGTGTGACTAAGAAATTTAGTAGAACTCCAAACGTGTTGAAGATCTGATCCACCGATGCTGCGGTCGGATTGCCTTGCTTTGTTGGGATCATTGAACGTCTCCTGTGGCCAAAGTGTCGGCCTCGCTTCTCGTACCGCTGGGGAGCAACTCACCTAACAGTTGTTTTTGCTGTTGCCGCGACCTGAAATCCTGGCTTTGTCCCGGACCGTTTCCGTTTTCTCGTTAGAGCGAAGCCGCGCGTCGGCAATCTAATCCCATGTATGCTCTTCCCGCAAAAGCTGCAATATTCCGCAGTGCCCCGCGACTCTTGCCGGCTTTGGCCGCCATCCTGATTCCAGCGAGCGTGCCCTCAATTACGGCGACCGACCTGGAGCGGAGCATTAAACGTCCGCCATGCTATCGAGGTCTGCATCCGATCTAAGTTCTTTCTGTTTTTTGGTTTCGGTCCTCGCGCGCTCGCTCGGCTACACCTCCGAGAATGCTTTCAGCAATGCTTTCAAGCGCGTCACCGGCCACGCCCCCAAACGCTATCGCAGCATTGTTCGAGCGTCCGGCTCCCCTGGAAAAATTGGAATGTCCCAGTCGCGCTGGTCCGCGGGCGGCAACGTGATCAGAGGAATTCCATGGCAACAAAATGCAAGCAATTGCATTTTCACGGCCTCCCTGGAAAGATTCCACATTATTTGCAGGTGGCAGCCATCGCACGATCGAGAGCTACGGCTTCAGGGACACTGAAGTTGTCCTTATGCGCCGACACATATTTCCCCACCGCCTTCGCAGTGTCAGTCCGGCATGACCCGCTCGCACGGATGACTGCACTTTCCGCCAATTCTGCGATTAATGCCGTTTGCACTTGGTCTAACTTCGGACGAATCGTTCCAGCCAGATTCACCGGCGTGTGTTCCGGCGCTTTGCCCACACGACGCCACTCTGCTAACAGTGAATACTGAACGAGTTTGTTGGCCTCGACCTGGGCTCTGAAAAAGTTTGATACCGATGTCGGATCCAAGCCTCGCGATTCGCCCTCCCTGATAGCACTCGCGATCACCTGCGCTTCACGGGACGTGTCCTCCACGGGCGTCCCACTATCCCATTTAGCCAATGCCACTTGCTCTGCGATAACAAGCCTCTGAGCTGACTCCTCCACCAATCGTTGAAGGTGATCTGTTCCCGTCTGGGGGTAGCTCGTGGCCTCTGCAATGATGGTCAAGGCTACGATTAGTCCCGGCTTTTTCCTGTTCAGTCGCATTGCTCCCCATCCTTGAGTTCTTGTTTCGCAAAACAAAGGGCGTCGATACTTGGCAGCATTTGCTGCTCCGCCCTAACAGGCTGCGGAAAAACTCGAAAACGTGTCATTCCGAACCCCGTTCGGTTTTTGAACGGGGTGAGGAATCTGCTTTTTCCTCGGTTTTCCTGCGAACAGCAGATCCCTCACCCGCAAACGACGCGGGTTCGGGATGACAAATGCGCCTTTTTCCGCAGCCTGCTAGTCTCCTGCTGGCTGTCACTGGCGTTTGGATGGTATGCAAATGGTCCCGTTGCACGAAATCTACGAGCGCCTCTCACAGGGCTTCGGGGTCTTCGTGTGGGCTTGGAGGAGAAATCCGTACGAATCGGCGGGGGCCCGGGTAACTAAGTTTCTCTCGCTCACGGTCTGAATTGACGCGGAGGGTCCTCTCTGCCGGCTGAGCCACTGCGTGGTCGCTTAAACAAGACAGTTTCCCTACAGGAATTTGACTTCGCGTTGACACTCCTCCCGCGGCTCGCCACTACGCTGCTCTGGGCCAAAAATCAAGTGCTTCGCGGAGTTCGAGCCAGCTCGCAAACACCGCAAGGCTACCTTCAACGAGTGATTCGGCACGTACAACATCAACACATGGGAGGAAGAAAGAGAGAAGATGAGATTGGCGATGAAAATTCTGGCAGTCTGTGCATTTGCGGTTCTGCTTCCTGCTTTAACCTTCGCGCAGTATACCCGCACCGACCTCGTCACCAATTCCGGCGAAGGCGGCACCGTTTCGGACCCGCATCTCGTCAACGCCTGGGGCCTCGTTTCCACAACGGCCAGCCCCTTCTGGGTCAGCGACAACGCGACGGGAGTCTCCACGCTTTATTCCATTAGCAACAAGAGCGGAGTCTCGGCCACGCCTGTAGGCCTCGTCGTGACCACCCTCTCGGCCTCCGGTGGTCAGGGAACACCCACTGGAGTCGTCGCGCCGCAAACCCCCAAGGGTGACACGGCATTCGTCGTCTCCGGCGTCGATGCCACAGGAAAGCCGGTCTCCGCAAATTCCCTTTTCATCTTTGCCACTCTGGATGGCACCATCAGCGGATGGAATTCGACGGTTGACGTCATTAGCTCCACGGGTGCGAGTACCGCGACGCTCACCGCCGACAGATCATCCGTCGGCGCCACTTACACGGGCTTGGCCATCGCCACCAACAATAAGCAACAATTTCTTTACGCCGCCGATGACGGGCCGAATCGCCGGATCGACGTTTTCGATTCCAATTTCAAACCCTTCGACCTTGGCCCGGATGCTTTCGTCGACCCCAGCATTCCGCAGAAATTCGCTCCCTACGGCATTCAGACCATCACCGCTGCGGATGGTTCCCAAACGATTTGGGTCACGTACACGGCCATCGACAAAGCGCAGAGCGGTTTTGTCGCCGCCTTTTCGCCTGCGGGCGCTTTATTGACGCACATTGCCTTGCGGGGTCCTTTCCATTCGCCCTGGGGCGTCGCGCTCGCGCCTCCCGACTTTGGGCCTATGAGCAATGCGATTCTGATTTCGAATAACATTCCTCGCGGGCAAATCGACGCCTTTGATCCCAAGTCCGGCGCTTTCCTCGGGTCCCTCCGCGACGCGCACGGCAAGGCCATCGAGATCGACGATATCTGGGCCCTCCAATTCGGCCAGAGTGGCATGGCTGGCGCCAACGGCAATCCCAATCAACTCTTTTTCACCGCCGGCAACAACAACTACGGTAGCGGCACCTTCGGCGTCATCACTTTCGGCCAGTAAAGCAAGTTCCTCCCAGTAAAACCTGAACGCCTGCGACCCGGGGAGACTGTTCCTCCCCGGGCGTTCGCATTTCCGGCCACTACTACCAGCGGCATGGTTGTAGCGTTTGAGGACATCTCCCATTGCCGGACATGTAGTTTTTGGCCCGATTTCCACTTCTCCGGTTGATGCCATCACGGCGCCGGCCTCGCGCCGGCCCGAGTAAGCTGTTCGGTGTTCACCCTACAGTGCTCGGACTTTGCGCGATCTTTGAAAACCCAGAGATACCGACAGTATCGTTCTTCCTGCTCGTCCCGTTGCCATTTCCGCGGGTGTAGGCGTTGACTCCATTGCTGAATTGCTCGAGTAACAAGAATTCCGCGGCCGGCCCATCGCCAATGCGGGCTGCGCATTGACATCCCCTCTTGCCGTGGCTACGCTTTTCATGGCTCACGTTGGAGTCATCATGAAGGCCCCAAAATTCGCTCTTCTCGCTTTCATCTGCACTCTGTCGCTCGCACCAGGTTTGCTCTCCGCTCAGGATCCGCAGCACCATCACGACGCCGATGAAAAACTCGGCACCGTCTCCTTCTCTACCTCCTGCGCTCCCGCAGTCCAATCCCAATTCGAGCGTGGCGTCGCCCTTCTGTATTCCTTCGAGTACGAAGTAGCCGACGCGCAATTCGAGGAAGTCGCCAAAAAAGATCCGCGCTGCGCAATGGCTTACTGGGGACAAGCAATGACCCTCTACCACGAACTCTGGAATCGCCCCAGCAAAGCAGACCTCGCCGAAGGCGCCGAACTCCTCGCCAAAGCTCGTTCCCTCAAGCCGCCGACCGCCCGCGAACGCGACTACGTCCTGGCGCTTTCTATCTTTTACTCTGACCCCGATAAACTCGACCACAATCAGCGCGCCGACGCTTACGCCGAAGCCATGCAAGGCGTCCACGAACGCAATCCCAACGACCAGGAAGCCGCCATCTTTTACGCGCTTTCGCTTCTCGCCTCAGGTCCCGACCGCGACCCCAATCTCACCCACGCCAAAGCCGCCGTTGCCATCCTCAACAAGCTCTACGACGAACAACCAAATCATCCGGGCATCGCGCACTACATCATCCACAGTTGCGACAATCCGGCGATGGCCAGTCTCGCTCTTCCGGCCGCGCGCAAATACGCTAGCATCGCGCCGTCTTCCCCTCACGCCGTGCACATGCCTTCGCACATCTTCGCGCGCCTCGGACTTTGGCGGGACGACATTAACTCCAACCTCGCGGCCATTCGCGTCGCCGATAGCATGGCTGCGCATCATCACGTGATGCATCACAAAGTGCATTCCCTGGACTTCCTCGAATACGCGTACATGCAAATTGGCGACGACGCCAGCGCCAAGGCGACCATCGAGCAGATCGCAGCGATTCGCCCCGAACAAATGGATCCCGAATTTGAGAATTATTTGCTGATGCGCCAGGCGGAAGGGCCCGCCAAGTACGCTCTCGAGCGCCGCCAGTGGAAAGAATCGCTCGGCCTGCAACCCAGCGCTGGCGCGCCGCCTGACGTTCAGTTGGTCACCTACTGGGGGCGCGCCGTTGCCGCTGGCCATCTTCACGACGCAGTCGCCGCGCAAGACGCGCTGAAGCATTACGACGAACTGCTCGAAGCCACGCGCAAAGGTCCTCGGCCCTACATCGTCGACGGCCTGAAGGACGAGCACCAAATGGTGCAAGCCTGGGCCGCCTACGCCGCGGGCAACTCCGATGATGCGGTTCGCCTGCTACGCGCCGTTGCCGACGATCAGGACAAAGTCGGCAAAGCCGAAACCGAACTGCCCGCCCGCGAAATGCTTGCTGACATGTTACTCGACCTGCAGCGTCCGCAAGAAGCGCTGACCGAATACGAGATTTCCTTGCGCACCGACCCCAATCGTTTCAACGGCCTATACGGCGCAGCGCAGGCCGCCACGCAGGTCCAGCAAAAAGAGAAAGCGGGCACCTACTACACCCAGTTGCTGAAGAATTGCGAAGGCATTCGCTCCGATCGCCCCGAGCTAGCCCAAGTGAAAACCCTCCTCGTCTCTGCGGGCGGTATGTAGGCGCTGGGCTTTCACCTCTGATATTCCGATATGAGGTCGGTGTAATCCATTTTAAGTGTCGAAGAGAAAATGGCGGCCTTGCTGTCGGCGTCACTGACGTCAGAGCAGGCTCAACTCCCGGTTTGTCGGGGTACCGGAAACTCGCCGTACCAGGACTCTACTTGGAAAACGTCCCACACTAGACAAATCGATTCCGAAGGGAGTAGCGTTGCCTCGTACGCCGTGGGGAGGCCGAAAATGGAAATTAGAATGACCGGTACGGTCGGCTCCGTCCTTAAACAAAAAGGGAACGAGGTGTGGTTCATCACGCCAGATCAAAGCGTGTACGAGGCTATCGAAAGGATGGCTTTCAAAGCGGTGGGGGCTTTACTCGTACTAACAGGCGGCAAGCTCGTGGGCATCATCTCAGAACGCGACTACGCCCGGAAAGTCATCCTCATGGGTAAGGCCTCGAAGACGACTCTGGTCAAGGAAATCATGACGAGTCCCGTGATTTTCGTGAGTCCCGATCAAGCGGTCGGCGAGTGTATGAATATCATGACAAGAAACCGCATACGTCACCTTCCGATCATAGAAAACGAGAACGTGGTGGGTATCGTCTCAATCGGTGACCTTGTAAAATGGGTTGTCTCCGCACAGGAAGAGACCATCGAGCATCTGCAAAACTACATCTCATCCAAATACCCAACATGAACGTTTGGCCTTGACTGTCTAGCGGCCTGCGGAAAAAACTCAAAAATATGTCATTCCGAACCCCGTTCGGTTTTTGAACGGGGTGAGGAATCTGCTTTTTCCTTGGTTTTCTTGCGAACAGCAGATCCCTTCCCCGCAAACGACGCGGGTTCGGGATGACAAATCCGACTTTTTAAGCAACCTGCTAGTGCGCAAGTCGGCTCAAACCTAAGATGGACATTGAAAAACGATGTAGTTGATTCTGAGAATCATTTAAGCGGCAGCCCTCTCGGATCAATCTTTTAGTAAGGTGTTGCATCGACTGGTTGAGCTGGCAGGCGTTACCGGACATCTGAAAACCGCCGCAGCGAGTGAGACGCGAAGAGTATTCCGGTTGATTGCCGTTCTTAATTTTCTATCGTCATTCTGTGAGACGCTTGGTGCGGAGGCGCTCACAATGAAAAAACGCACCTTGATTCTCGCAATTCTCGCGTGCCCACTGGCGCCGCACGGGACGAGCGCTAGGCTGGGAGCCGGACTCACCGACAACATCGAATATGTAGACGGTGTGAAATATACCAGCCTATCCGCGGCAATCAGCGCGTGCCCGCCTGCCGGCTGCATCATCTTCGACACCCACCCTGAGACCTTCACTACTGATCCATTCAACGGGTCCGCCAGCAAAGGCATCGACGTATATTTTGGCGCGGGTGTGTGGACGACCAATGTCCAGCTCTCACCAAAGTCTGTGCAGCGATTGATAGGGACAGGCCGCATATTCGGCACAACAGGGGGAACCATCATCAGAGCGGGTGGGTCGATGCCTGTCGGGACCCCACTGGTGAAGCTGGACGGAACCCAGGGCGTGCGAGCTGAGAACTTAACCATCGACTGCAATTCGGTCGCGGGCAGCACGGGCATCTTCGCGACCGACATCAACGAGCAGGCAGGCGCCATAAACGACGTAATTGTGAATTGTGCCGCGTTCGGGGTGAACGTGGACGCTACGCTGTCCTCTGTAATCCCAGCCCAGAACTACATCATGCGAGACCTTGAGATATTTCCCCAAGGTGCCGGCTCCGCTTCGACAATTGGCTTACGGATGAGGGGCAACGGCGGAGGCGGTCCCGGCGAAGTTCGCAATATCACTTGCAGTGGCCAGGTTGGCAACGTCATCAAGTCATCCGTCCAGATCGAGAGCTTCAACCAGGCGGTGATAACCAACATACATGGCGAGCAATCGGCCAAAGTGCTGGACTTCAACGGGACCACCACTTGCCCCTCCGGCGTGACCGTCATTAACGTGTCCGGGGGCCCCGCCGTGGCGGGGGGCCAGAACGTAGTAGACCTTTCGGCCGCCACCTGCGGAGCCAATGGGCTCTATTTCACCAACATCACCAAGAACAGGGCTACGAACTCACTCAACGACGTGCCGCGAGGATTTGTGTTGACGGATGCCAACATTACCGCCTACATCGTCGGTCCCGGTGCACTGGGTCGCGAAGAAATTTATTCCACTTCACCGTCCATCCCCAAGTTCATCAATTCGCAATTTCAGTTGCTGAACACGCCGTTCGCTAGCTTGGGCACGCCTCCCAACGGGACATTCACCTATTGCAACAACTGTACCGTAGCCAATCCCTGCGCGAGTGGCGGGACCGGGGCGTTCGCCAAGCGCCTGAATGGAGCGTGGGTATGCAACTGACAAGACCCGGCGGGTGGCCCACGTAAGTAAGCTTCTCTCGCCCACCATCTGAACTGACGCGGAGGGTGCTCCCAGGTTCAGTTTTGAACCTGGGTCTCGGAGTTGACTTTTCCTCTCATTCCTCCACCGACACCTCGACGACGTTGAGTCCCTGGACGATCCCAGCCACCCGTCCTCTCGTACAGGTAACTCCTGCGGGAGCGCGGTGCGTTCCCGGTTTTAGACGCCCTCCTCTTCTCCTAAACTGGAATCAATCACTTAATTGGAGGCGACAATTGAAAATCAGCCGACTTCGCGGCGCAGCCTTTTTCTGTACGTTAGTTCTTTCTGCCTGTGCTCCTTTATTTGCGCAATCTCCGAATCCTGCCGCCAGTGGGCCAGCCGTTACCAACGTCGAAGGTTTTACTCCTGGTTGGACGCTAGGCACGCGGTTTGAAGGTAGCTACAGCAGCGATGGCTCTGTCTACGCTCTCGGGTCCGCTCTCGGGTTCAACTTTTCGCGCCACTTTGGTGTTGACGCAGGCGTGCCGCTGTATTTCGTCGGAACGCCCTCTTCGATCAAGAAAAATAACCCCGGCGCGGTGTCTGGTATTGGCATCGGCAGTTTTTTCACGGACCTCAAGCTGAACTACCCCAACCAATCCTTAAATTACAGCTCGACCATCCACCTGACCGCACCCACCGGCGACACCAAGAAGGGCTTCAGCACCGGTCACGCGACTTGGAACTTCGCCAACCATTTCGACCATGCTTTCGAGGATTTTTCGCCGTTCCTCGATGCGGGAGTCGGTAACACCGTCATGGACACAAGATTCTTCCATCGTCCGTTCATCACCTTTGGTTATAACGCTCAGTTCGCAGGCGGCCTCGAATATGACCCTGGCAAGTTCAGTTTCTCGGCCTCCGCCTATGACGTCGCACCCTGGGGAAACCAGACGGTGATCAGCCGGGTCTTTCGCTGCAGCTCGTCCGCGAAGTGCAGTGCGGGCGGTCCTACAAAGAACCGCAAAAGCTTTACCACCGCCAGCGTTTCAACCGGTGCGGCTGATCTGGTGCGGGACAACGGCTTCGACGCTGGCATTGATTACAAACCTGTCGGTTATTTAGACCTGGAGTTTGACTTCAGTCGCAGTGTTCCTTTGCAACTCAACAGCTACTCGCTCGGCATCGGTGTCGATCTGAGTTGGCTCTTGCGGCCGCACGTTCACTGATTTCCGCCTACAATTCACAACTGATGAACGGCGTAGGAGTTTTCGGCAAGCTCCGCCGCCTAATTACCCGAGTTACTTAGCTACTGAAGTCGAACTCTCTATAAGCTCGCCGCCAAGTTGGCAAGTTCAGACGGAGGGGCTAGCGCTGGCGCGCTCCGATTCCAAGGCTTCCATAACCTTGCTTGACAGAGTGTCACGCGTAAACGGCTTCTGAAGGAAGAAGCCGTCCTCCAAGAACTCCCCACTGCCTCCGTTGTACTCGAGGTAGCCGGACATATAAATGATCTTGAGGTCGGGCCGAAGGGACCTTAATCGCTTTGCGAGATCGGGACCTCGCATGTTCGGCATCACCACGTCCGTGACCACCACATCTATTTGCTTTTTCGATGACTGCACAGAGGCGAGTGCATCCACGCCGTCTTGCGCAGTCAGGACCGTATAGCCAGCCGATTTCATGAATAAAGCGGCGAGCTCTCGAACCTCCGCTTCATCCTCTACAATCAGAATGGTCTCAGATCGATGGGTGCATGCGTTGGCGATGCCTGCGGCACGCGTTTGTTCCTCGGCTTCGTGGACAATGGGAAGGTAAACCTCGAAACGAGCTCCTTTTCCTGGTTCCGACTCGACCCAGATACAGCCGCCACTTTGCTTCACCACGCCGTATACGGTCGCGAGGCCTAAGCCCGTTCCTTTCCCCTGTTCCTTCGTCGTGAAGAAAGGCTCAAAAATACGGGCCTTCGTTGCCGCGTCCATTCCTTGGCCCGTATCGGCGACCGTCAATCGAACGTACTCGCCCTGCAGCATGGGCGGTCGCGCTTGCGCAAATGCATCATCTACGGTGACGTTGCGCGTATCGATCGTTAGTCCGCCTCCATCTGCCATGGCGTCGCCCGCGTTCACAACCAGATTCATGACCACTTGTTCGATTTGCCCAGGATCAGCCTTCACGCGTCCCAGCGGTTCTCCCCGCAGAAATGTGAACACTACATCCTCTCGGACCAGGCGCCTGAGCAGGCTGGACATGTCCGTGATGAGCGAATTCAAATCCAGCACCTTCGGCTGTAGTACCTGCATGCGGCAGAAGGCCAGCAACTGGCCTGTGAGCGATGCAGCCCGCTCGGCCGCTTTGTCTATTTGGCAAGCGCTGCGGTGGCTGGGATCTACCGGTTCCAGACGATCGATGAGCAAATTGCTGTGTCCCTTTATAACCGTCAGCAGATTGTTGAAATCATGGGCGACCCCACCGGCTAACCGACCCATCGCTTCCATCTTCTGCGACTGTCGGAGCTGATCTTCGAGTTGCTGCCTCTGGGTTTCGTTCCGTTTCAGAGTTTGCCGCATACGATCAAAGGCGCGGGTTACCTGCGCCACTTCGTCTCCGCCTTGTGCCACCAGGGGATATTCGAAGTTCCCTTGTTCGAGCGCGCTAACACCTTCGACCAAGCTGGCTAGAGGCTTGGTAAATCTATCCGAAATCACGAACACTATTAAACCGCCCGCCAGCACCGCCAAAACGAATAGGCCGCCGAGCAGATGGTTGAGTTTCTGCAGAGATGCGCGAGCTTCGTTATAGGATTTTAGAATTGTCAGGCTTAAGACCGGATTTGAGCCGGGAGTCAACTCGAACGAATTCGCAAGAAACGGCTCTCCGTTAATCTGGATCTGTTCCTCAGAGTTCGTCCCTTGCAACTGGCGCGCCACGTCCCGCTCCTGTGCCGAAGAGAGGGTGCTAGCCACGATGTCCGGACCATATCGGAATGCCAACTGACCGGTTGAGATTGGCTTAAGATCGCCTGCAGTCGGATCAATACCATGACCAACAATCACCGTGCCGAGGAGGGGACTGTGGGCAGGAGGCCCTTCGTAGAACGGTTCCAAGACCACCTGATACAGACGCTTGCCGCTGTACCACCACGCAGAATTATTTCTCTCCTTAACGGAACGATGAAGCAAATCCTCAGCAATTGCGACGGGAAATTCAAAGGTGGTCGTGTGCAAGGCAACGATCTTGCCAGTGCCATCCGCAAGGGCAAACAAATCACAGTCGTCTGATTGCCACGGATCCTCGCTGACATCCTGAATCGTCGTTGCGTCCCCATTTCTCATGAACGCCAGCGACGCCAGCAGGTCCGCCTTACGGCTAAGCGCAAGTTGATGTTGTTGCTGAACGACCTGAAAAGTGAGGATGACATTGACAGCCTGCTCGTGCATTTCCCGCTGCTCCCGCTCCTGGGCATTGTGACGCACCAGCAGTAAGGTGCTACAAGTCAGTCCGGCGGTGACCAAGACGAGCGACAGCAGGAATTTGGTACGTAACCGCAATTCGCCTCACAAGTCGGGGAATCTCTCCGACACGCAGATCTGATGGAAACTAGCATCTATTTTCGATATGCGGGAATAGGCCGATGGTACAGGTGTGCCGGAATCACAATCTTATTGCGGATAGAGGCACGAATGTTGGTGACGTACCTCGGAGTGCGTAGGCGCAGGACTACCACTTCAGGTTTTCCCCCGTAATTTTCCCGTCGAGTCCGTATGGCGGCGTACCTCCCGAAATTTATATTTCAAGCAACTAACCGTCAAACCCCTGCTATCAAAGGTCGACAGGAGAGAAGCGAATGCACAATGAACGGCATTTAGGAGTGCTGGAATACGGGAAGTTGTTCGTAACGCTAGCGGAGGCGGGTGGCCCGGGTAAGTAAGTTTCTCTCGCTCACGTTCTGAATTGACAGGGAGGGTGCCCCAGGTTCGGTTTTGAACCTGAGTTGACTTTTCCTCTCATTCCTCCACATCCATCCAAATCGACCAGCTTCACTGTGGCGTACGTCTCCTGACACTTTCGTCCCGAATTGGTCCTTGACAAAAGGTTACCAAGATGCTATCATCATTCGTGTTATCTGAAATAATAATTCGAATGCTTGGCACACGCCTCGGCGCCTCTGATTTCCCTCCGCCAAATGCCCCTCCAGCCGTAAACCCTTTAGAATCCGCACTTCCGAAAAATGCGCCCGTAACTCGTTTAGAATCCGCAGATCCAAAAACACGAGGTTTAAAGTTCTTTAGAATCCGCACTTACAGAAAAGGGTGGGGGGAGGGGCTCGACTGTTAACTAGATTGTCCGCGCTCGCGCACCGCAGCCAACCCTCGGTGGTTGGCGACACTTTGCACGATGCGTTGTACAATCGCGCTCCAATGCGTGGGGTGGCAGATATATGACGAATCCTGGGCATCATTTTGTGGCGGTAATCGGCGGTGCGATTTCAGGCTCGGTGGCGGCCGAGATTCTGGCGGATCACGGAATTCGAGTCGCCGTGTTCGAGCAGAACACGCGGCCATACGGCAAGATCGAGGACGGTCTGCCCCGTTGGCACGTCGAGCAGCGCAAACAGGAATACGCTCGAATCGACGCGCGTATGAAGAAGCCAAATGTGCATTTCATCCCCTCTACCAAGCTAGGCCGGGATTTTGACCTCCCGCAGCTTTTGAAGTGGGGCTTTTCGGCGGTGATTCTGGCCAATGGCGCCTGGCGCGACCGGGAATTGGGCGTGCCAGAAGCAGAGCAGTACGTTGGCAAAGGCCTCCTTTACCAAAATCCCTTTATCTACTGGTACAACCACAAGAACGAAAAGGACTACCACGGACCCCGCTATGAAACGCCCGACGAAGCCGTGGTGGTTGGCGGCGGGCTGGCGTCCATTGACGTGGTCAAGGTGCTCCAGCTCGAAAACTACGAACGTGCTCTAAGGGCTCGCGGTATTCACACCAGCATGCATGAGTTGGACAAAGGTATTCCGGAGGTATGCAAAGCGAACGGCATCAAGCCGGAAGAGCTGGGTGTAAAGGGTTGCCTCTTGATTTATCGCCGCCGCGAACAGGACATGCCCCTGGCGCAACCACCCGACAACGCTACGCCCGAGCAGATCGCCAAAACGGAAATGGTTCGGCAGAAAATGCTGCGCCTGGCACAGAGCAAATACCTGTTTCGCATCCAGGATCGCAGGCTGACCACCGGGATCATCGTGCAAGATGGACGGCTCTCAGGGTTGAAGGTGGTTGAAACGAAAATCGAGGGCCGCAAGGCTGAGCCGATCCCCGGTTCGGAACACGAACTCCGCGCGCCCCTGGTCGTTTCTTCGATCGGCTCGGTGCCGGAGAAACTTTCCGGGATCAACATGAATGGCGAATACTACACATTCGCTGGCCAGGATATGCCGCGGTACACCGCGATGGACCGCGTATTCGGGGTCGGAAACGTGGTCACCGGACAGGGGAACATCCGTGTGTCGCTGGTGCACAGCCAGAAAGTGACCAAGCGCGTCGTGGATTGCATGAAAGGCGACGATGGAAACGCGGGCGCTGGAGCCGGCAATGCTGCACAGCAAGTCGCGAGTGCTATGGACGCGATCGGGAAGCAGATTGAAGTGATCCCACAGCTTTCAGCCGACCAGATGGCGGAGGTGGAGCGCCAAGTTCATGCCCTGCAGCAAAAAGCGGGCTTCACTTCCGACTACGATTCCTGGATTGCCAAGGTAACTCCGCCCGATCTCGAATAGCCCAGGAGTCAATTCAGGTGGCATTCTTGCTCGCTGTCCCGCTTTCTGCCGTAGCGGAATGCCATCCAGACGCCTAGGGTCATGAAACCAACAGGGGGAACCAAGAGAACGACAACGCCTTTGCTGATAGCCCGCTGTCCATCCTTGGAAGTCGCTTTTGCCGTGCTGTAACACATGGAGCACGCCTGACTGAAGGCCGGCGCGGCCCAGAGCGACAAGCAGACAGCGAGAATGGCGGAGCGAAATGTCATCTCACTCCCAACTTTATGATGCGCACCGCGTCTGGAAAGAAGATCATCATCAATGCCAGGCAAGCCACAAGGGAGCACATGGTAAGCCATTTCATGCGCGAAATCTCATACTTCATGTGCATGAAGTAGCCGATGATCAGAGCGGCCTTGACCAGCGACAAGCCCATCAGGATGGTGAGCATGCGCACCGGCTCCATGTTCTGGTATGTCAGATAGACTTCGATCGCGGTCATCGCCAGTAGCGCGCCCCAGACCACAAAAAACTGGGACTTGCCGTGGTGGCGGTGCTGCTCCGCGACGTGCTCGGCGATGTCTAATTGATAGGCTTCCATAGCGCCCCGCTCCTAGAGAATCTTGGCGGACATCAGATACACGAGAGGAAAAATAAACATCCAGACCAGGTCCACGAAGTGCCAATACAGCCCGGCGACTTCGACGTCGGATGAATCGTAAACCTTGGGCTTGATCCAGAGAATGATAGAGATAATGATCGCCGCCAACAGCAAAACATGCGCGGCGTAGTGAAATGGGCTATACACCGGCGTGCCCAGCCACGCGGCCAGCCAGCCAATCAGCAGAATCGGAATGAAATTTCGCCGCAGGGCCACCACGCCGAGATAAACGATGCCCATCGTCACGTGCAACATGTGCATTCCGGTCAAGCCAAAGAACGTGGCGGCAAATTGCGGTACGGTCTTGGCCACGTTGACGAATTCGCCGGAGACTTCCTGCCCCGGCATCTTGGGAAACACCGGCAGGGTGAGACCCTCGGCGATCAACTTACTCCACTCTCGTCCGTGCAGGATGACGAAACCCAATCCACAGACCATGGTCGCCAGCAACCAGAGCCGCTGCGATTTGGCGTTGCCATCAACGGACGCGCGCACAGCCAGGACCATGGTGAGCGAACTGGTCAGTAGAAAGGCGGTCATAATTGTCGCATTGACGATGCTCGCGGAATGAAACGGCATCGGCCAGTTGAGCGTGGAGATCCGTCCGTAGCTGTAGGCGTAGAGAAGGGCGCCGAAGGTCAGCGAGTCCGAGAGCAGGAACAGCCACATGCCGATTTTCTTGGAATAGGTGCCAAACAGCGACGGTTCGTAGAGCGCCGGCATGTCGTGCGGCAATGTCGCTTCAGCCATGCGTTTGGTCTCCTGGTTCCGCGCCCCTGAGCGAGGGGCGACGTTGGTTTAGCGTGCAAACTCCAGCAAACAGAAAATATAAATCCACAAAATCGCCATGAAATGCCAATACCAGCCGGTGACGTCCAAAATAATCAGCTGTGAATTCAGGGGACGGTGCAGCAGGGGAGCGGCGCCAGCCGCAAGCAGCGCGAGAACCCCGCCAAGCAAATGCATGCCGTGCATTCCCGTCAACAAATAAACGAAAGAGCTGCTTGGGCTTGTCCCTACGTAGAAGCCGCTGGCTGCCAATTCGCGCCAGGCGAGCCATTGCATGGTCAAAAAGCTGAGACCCAAGAAGACCGTAACCGTAAGCCACGAAATTCTTGGCTCGTGACCGGCGGAAGTACCAGGCAACGACGCGAAACGCACCAGGGCCACCTCGCGTGCCACTTGGCGCCGCGCTAGCGCCATCGTCAAGCTACTGACGAGGAGCACACAGGTGTTGATCAGCAGCAAGTTGGGTAGCCGCACCGGAATCCAATCGCGAACCAGCGCGTCCGTTCGCGGATCCAGCGTCGGGAGTCCCTGACGCACGAGATACGCGCTGGTGAATGAGACAAAAATCATAACGATGCCCGCGATAGCGACGCACATTCCTAGTCGCGCGCGCCGCAGCCTCGTGGCGAAATCGGGTGAACGGTCGTCTGGACCATAGTCCCCGCCGTCTCGCGCGGGCGGCAAAACGCCATCATCTCCCAGAGTAAGCGTGGGAGCGTCGAGGGTAATCGCTGATGCGGATCTCACCATGCTTTTTTTCTAGTGCGCCACCGACACGATGGCTGGATCCGTCTGCATCACGTAATCGCGCGGTGCGCCTGGCACACTGTATTCGTAAGGGCCGTTGCAGACCACCGGCGTGTGACCGCCGAAATTATCGTGTGGCGGCGGCGTTGTCGTCGTCCATTCCAAGGTCGTTGCTTCCCAGGGATTGTCGCTAGCCTTCTTGCCGGCCTTCATACTCCAAAAGAGATTGAACAAGAAAATGAACTGGCCCGCGATGGTCACGAACGCCGCGTAGGTGATGAATTTTTGCAGCGGTACCAAGCCATGGAGATAGTTGAGTTCCGTTAATTGCGAATAGCGCCGCGGATGCCCGGCCATGCCAAGGTAGTGCATGGGCATAAAGATGGCGTACGTGCCAATGAAGGTGAACCAGAAATGCCAGCGCGCCAGGCTTTCGCTCATCATTCGCCCGAACATCTTGGGGAACCAATAGTACGTCGCTCCAAAAATTCCGAAGATTGAGGCCACGCCCATAATCAAATGGAAATGGCCGGTCACAAAATAGGTGTCGTGCAGGGGAATATCCAGCACCGGCTGGGCAAGGAAAGGGCCGCTGATTCCACCGGAGACAAAGAGCGAAACAAAACCGATGGCAAACAACATAGGTGACGAAAATCGAATGCGGGCGCCCCACATGGTGCCCAGCCAATTGAAAGTCTTGATGGCCGAAGGCACACCGATGGCCATGGTCATAACCGAAAATGCAAACCCGGTGTACGGGCTCATCCCGCTCATGAACATGTGATGGCCCCACACCATGAAGCCGAGCAGGCCGATAGACAACATGGCGTAAACCATGGCTTTGTAGCCGAAAATCGGTTTGCGAGAGAACACGGAGAGCAACTGTGAGCACAAACCCATTGCCGGCAAAATCGCGATGTACACCTCAGGGTGGCCGAAGAACCAGAACAAGTGCTGCCACAAAAGAGGCGAACCGCCCTTGTGACCGGCGAGCTGCCCATTTACCGTGACCAACGGCACAAAGAAGCTGGTGCCTGCGTTGCGGTCCAGCAACAGCAGGATTCCCGCCGAGAAGAGCACACCGAACGCCAGGAGGCCAAGAATCGCCGTGATGAACCACGCCCAGCACGTCAGCGGCATGCGCATTAAGGTCATGCCCTTGGCGCGCATGTCCAGCGTGGTAGTGATGAAGTTCAGCGCGCTCATCAATGCACCAACGCAGAACAGCGCGATGCTAATGACCCACAAGTCCGCGCCGAGCCCTTCGCCCGGACCCGCCGACGGCAACGCGCTCAGCGGTGGATACCCGGTCCAGCCATGCAGCGGCGCTCCGCCGACGACGAAGAAAGCGGAGAGCATGACGATGTAAGCGAGAAAGGTTATCCAGAACGACAGCATGTTCAGAACGGGAAAGGCCATATCCGCCGCGCCAATTTGAATGGGCAGGAAGTAATTTCCAAAGCCGCCCTGCGGCGCAGTGGTGAGCACGAAAAACACCATGATCGTGCCGTGCATGGTCAGCAAACTGAGGTACGTCTCCGGCTTGATGTCGCCGAACAGTGGAAGAGTCGCATTCGGCCAAATCAAGTGAATGCGCATGAGCAGTGAGAGGAACATGCCGACAAACACCGCCGTCAGCGCCAAGAAATAATATTGAAGACCGATGACTTTATGATCGAGACTGAAAACCCACTTGCGAACGAACCCCTGAGGTGCCGCGTGTAACTCGTGGGCCGCGAATTCCCGGGTAGCCATTATTGTTTCTCCGCCTCCCGCGCCGCCAGCCATGTTTCGAAATCCGCCGGGCTGACGACTTTGAGCATGCCGTGCATTTTGTAGTGACCCAGTCCGCAGAGTTCGGCGCAGGCGATCTCATAGTCTCCGGTTGCAATCGGTGTGAAGTGCATGTGAATCGCCAGGCCGGGCACAGCGTCTTGCTTGAAGCGCATGGAAGGAATGAAAAAGCTGTGAATGACGTCTTGCGCGCGCAAAATCAATTCCACTTGGCGGCCCACCGGAACATACATCGTGCCGGCGACGACATCGTCTTTAGACGCGGGATCGCTGGGATCGAGACCGAGCGCACTCTCACCGCCCGCGGATGCATCGATCAACTCCGGCTTGATGGCGCCAAACTTTCCGTCGGGCCCGGCGTAACGGAAGTACCAGGCAAACTGCATGCCGGTGACCTCCACTTGGAGCGCGCCGGGTTGCGCGGGATCGAAACGTTCGGACGCCCAGATCGACCTGCTCATCAAGTTCATCCCGACAAAGAGAACCAGAGTCAGCACCGTCCAGAGAATTTCCAGCGTGTTGTTGCCGTGAGAGTAGCTCGCCGCTTTGGAAGAGGATGGGCCGCGATCGCGAAACTTCCACGCAAAAAATCCTAGCGCGAGTTGCGCAGCCACGAAGACAGCGCCCATCAAGATGTACGTAGTGGTGAAATGATGGTCTATGCCCGCGGCAGCTGTGGAGGCGCCTGTAGGCAGCCACCAAGTCTTGGCGATGAAGAAATACGTGCTGATGACAGTGATCAGCCAGATGACGATAAGAATAACGAGGCCCATGGTTCGAGACCCCCCGAGTTACGCACTCGGCCCTCCCCACTGTCGCAATGCGTGGCATCCCCGGGATTACGTCAGTGGAGAATGAAACGGCGCGAGTCTACCATAGCTTTTCGCGAGTGCAAGCGCGTTCTTGCGGCGTTCAAGAATCCGATTGAGAAGGCGCTTTAGAAAACGCCGAAAAGCTGCCTGCGAAAATCTCCGCAGAGACGCATTGACGTATTTTCCCATTTTGAGTAACATCCGTCCCGTTTCTTGGGGGTCCAGGGGAAATGTCAAGGACCTCGCGATGTTTCGCAAGAATATCTCTCAAACTCGGCGGGCCCGACGCTCTCCTGGGCGTCGAGCGAATTCTATTTTCACACCTCGCTGACTCTTACTTCACGCTCGCCACACGCCGTCTGTCAAGAAAGATTTTCGGAATTACGCCCTGGTGCGGAACGCTTTTGTCTGCGCACGAGTTGATATTTCATGCCACCGGTAAATCGGCATCGGCCCATAACCAAGGGGGAAAGTGACGGCGCTTGCATCGCCGCCAGCTAATTAGAGAATCGGTGTTCAGGAGGTATGCATGGCGGGCCCGGAGACCACGTCGGATAAACCGAAACCGGATGCAGCCACGTCTGCTGCGGTCGCCACGGATGCAACGAGCTATGTAGGCTCGCCTGCGGTGGGCACTTCCAAGGCCGCACCCGCTGCGGGTGTCGCAGCCATCGGGCCGGACGACAGCAAGGTCAACGAGCGTCGCCGCCGTCTTGTATGGTGCGCGGTGGGGGGCTTCCTGGGTGCCTGGTTTGTCGCCTTCCTCAGGTTTTTCCTTCCCCGTACGCTCTTCGAACCTCCCACCGTTTTCAAGATCGGCTATCCCTCCGACTACGCGCTGGGTGTCGACACCAAGTGGCAGCAGAAATATCGTATCTGGGTAGACCGCACGCCCGACCGGGTGTTTGTGATCTATGCGCGTTGCACACATCTGGGTTGCACGCCTGACTGGAAATCCAGCGAGAACAAATTCAAGTGTCCGTGTCACGGGAGCGGCTACGACAGCGAAGGCGTGAACTTCGAAGGGCCGGCACCGCGGCCGATGGACCGCGCGCACGTGGAACTCGCCCCCGACGGACAGATCATCGTCGATACTTCGCGGCTCTATCAGTGGCCCAAGGGACAGCCGACGCACTTCAACGACCCCGGATCGTTCTTGCAGGCGTAAGCGGGAGCATAAGGTATGCCTGAAGAGAAGAACGCGAACAGCAAGAATGGCAAGTCACTCGGGCTAATCGAGCGCGTCACGACGGGTGTGAAGGAAGATATCGACTCGCTCAAGATCGACCTGCCCGCCAAAGCTAAAGAGCAAGTAGAGGGTCTCAAGAATCCCACGAAGACGCAGGTTTATACTTCAATCTTCCGCCACAAGCACGACGAGACGCCGCGTAATCGCGCGCTGGGCGTGCTGTCCAATGTTTTTTTACATTTACATCCCGCGAAGATCAACCGCGACGCGGTGCGTTACTCCTACACCTGGGGCATGGGTGGAATCACGTTCTATCTGTTCCTGGTGCTGACCTTCACGGGCGTGCTGTTAATGTTTTATTACCATCCGTCAAAAGTGCAAGCGTTCCGCGATGTGCTGTACCTCGAGCACGACGTGCCGTTCGGCAGGCTGCTGCGCAACATGCACCGCTGGGCGGCGCACTTGATGGTAATCGCCGTCGAGTTGCACATGTTCCGCGTGTTTCTTACGGGCTCGTACAAAAAGCCGCGAGAGTTTAATTGGAACGTCGGCGTGATTCTGTTGGTGCTGACGTTGCTGCTGTCGTTCACCGGTTATTTGCTGCCGGACGATCAACTGGGTTTCTGGGCGGTCACCGTGGGCACAAATATGGCGCGCGCTACGCCGCTGTTGGGGCACGAAGGGCCGTTCGGAGCGCAATTGGGCATGACTCCGTATAACGATGTGCGGTTTGGATTGCTGGGCGGCTCGATTGTGGATGCCAACGCGCTGCTGCGCTCGTACATCTGGCATTGCATCGGCATTCCCATCGTCGCTTTGATCTTCATGATGGTGCACTTCTGGCGCGTGCGGAAGGATGGCGGCATCTCTGGGCCGGCTGCGGTGGTCCTCGAATCTGAAATTAAGGAACCGAGGAAATAGCCATGGACTGGAACCAGGTGTGGGAAATCGTCTCCGCTCCCGACAACGTCCCGATCATCGCGCTGATTCCTCTGCTCGCGTTCTATATGTATCTCGCGTGGCGCCAAGCGCACGCGAACGATCTGCTGATCGCGGAACTCGAAACCAATCCAGCCATGGCCAAGACGCATCACCGCAAAGCGTGGCCTTTTCAGCCCGGCTGGCAGAAGGAAATTCACGTCTGGCCGTTCCTGCTGCGGGTGGAGTTTCTCGCGGCTATCATCGTCACGATTATTTTGATGATCTGGTCGATCACCCTGAACGCGCCGCTGGAAGAGCCGGCGAATCCGAATCTGACAATGAATCCGGCGAAGGCGCCATGGTATTTCCTGGGCCTGCAAGAAATGCTGGTGTACTTCGATCCGTGGATCGCAGGGGTGGTGATGCCGACGCTCATTATTGTCGGCCTGATGGTGATTCCGTATATCGATACAAACCCGTTGGGCGCGGGCTATTACACGTGGAAGCAGCGCAAGTTTGCGATTGGCGTTTTTCTTTTCGGATTCATCGTCTTGTGGGTATCGATGATTACGATCGGCACGTTCATTCGTGGGCCGGGCTGGCAATGGTTCTGGCCCGGACAGACGTGGGACCACAATCGCTTGATCTATGAGGTAAACCGGGACTTGCCGGATATTTTTGGCATTACGTCGAATTGGGGCAAAGGCATCTTCGGGGCCGCGGTGGTCGGAGGATTCTTCGCCATCGGTGGACTTCTGGTCCACGCTTTTTACAGGCGCTTCGATCCGAAAAATTACCAGCGAAAAAGTTTGCTGCAATACTCGCTCATGATGGTCTTCCTGATCACCATGCTCGCACTCCCTATCAAGATGATGTTGCGGCTGGTGTTCCATATTAAATATGTGTGGATCACGCCGTGGTTCAACGTTTAGGAGGAACTGGTGCCCGACAAGCCCATCTCCGACAACGATCCGGTCGTCAGCAAATCGCTAGCGCCACACTACGTGGTGGCCATCCTGGTGTTGATGGCTACATTGTTTTGGGCTTTGTGGGATGAGGATTTCGGCCAGCGACCTTGGAAAGCGTTCCAGCATGAATGGAAGGATCGCTATACGGCGTTTCTGAGGAGCGCTCGCTCCCAGTCAAGTGGCGCGCAGAAGGACGTCGAGAGCAGCGCCGACTATCAAGCTCTCAAGCAAGCCTTCGATCATACGAACCAAACCGCCGCACCGCGAGCAAGAGAGATCAATGAAAAACTCCGCGACGTGGGCGCTAGGATTTTGGCTATACAAAATGTTTTCACGGACCGCCGCGCCTACGTCAACGCTTCGACCTACGACATTGAAACCAACACCAGCCCCTCCTCGAAACAGAGGAAGCAAAAAGACCTGGAAGCATATGAACAGGAAGTAGCCACCGTCGAATTTCCCGACGGCAGTAAACAGAAATACACGTACCCGCAGCTCGAAGAGGCCTACAACGAACTGCGCGACGAGCGCACCAAGCTCAGCGTCGAACTCGGCGACGTGATCAAACCCGTCAATGAGCAGAAGACGAAGCTAGATGCCTATGTCTCCGAGCACATGGTGAACCTGACGCCATCGCAGCTCGCGGGCCTGGAAGATAAAACCGAGGCGTGGACCCCGAAAATCCTGCAGATCAATGTTCCTGAGGCCAATATCGTGGACCGCTGCGAGTCTTGCCACATGGGAATTCGCGAGCCGGTCAAATTGACGGCGGCGGCGATGTCGCTGAAGGGCAAAAAGCCCGACAATTACGCGCGCGCGTTCACGAGTCATCCCGAGCCTGAGCTGTTGAAAACACACGACCCGGAAAAATTCGGTTGCTCACCGTGCCATCAGGGCAACGGACGCGCGACCACCACGGTAGAAAAGGCCCACGGCACGTACGAGCACTGGCTCTGGCCGCTGTTCCCCAGGGGAAATGCGGAAGCCGGCTGCCAGACGTGTCATGCCGCAGACATGCTTGTGGTGACCAACGACGTCGGATGGATCATCAGCGAAGGCAAAGATTTGTACCGCCAGCGCGGCTGTGTCGGATGCCATCGCTACGAGGGCTACGACAAAGAACCCGAAGACTTACTGTCCATCGCGCAACAGATCAAACAACTCGAGCAAGAGAAAAAAGACAACCTGAAGCGGGCTTCCTACCTGATGAAGCAAGCAGACGCGGCCGAGACCAATGAGGAAGCTAATCATCTGAACGATCAGTCCGTCGCGCTGAAGGTTTCCAACAGCAAGCTGGACTTACGCATTGTCCAGCTCGATCGCACCACCAAGAGCTTGCTGCAAGACGTGAAGAAGGTTGGGCCAAATCTCAAAGATGTCCGCCTGAAGCTGAATAAGAACTGGATTCCCGTATGGCTGAAAAAGCCCAGTGATTTCCGCGCCACCACCAAAATGCCGAACTTCCGCTTGAACGACGAGCAAGTCAGGGCCATCTCGGCCTATATCTGGCAATCGGCGCTGACCGATCCCTTGCCCAAGCACCCGCCAGGCAATGCGGCGCACGGGAAGGAACTTTTCGAGGCGCGGGGCTGCCTCGCGTGCCATTCCGTCCTGGAAGGCGACCAGATGCAAGGAGGAACCTTCGCCGCGAACCTCACACGCGTAGGCGAAAAAGACAACTACGACTATTTGGTGCGCTGGGTGCATAACGCGCGCGAGCGCACCCGTCCGTACTGCCCGTATGAAAAGAAGGACATCGGCCCGGAAGACTATGCGAAGAAGGGTTTGCCTTACGTGTTCGATCTCGAACACACTCGCTGTCCGAACGATGGCCACGAGCTGCAAGTGCAGAACATGACAGTGATGCCGAGCCTGCGGCTATCTCCGCAGGATGCCCAGGACGTCGCGAGCTATCTGATCACGCTGAAGAAGCAGGAACCGTCTGCGTACAGCGATGCGTCGTTCATGGACGACCCCAACTTAAAGGAAGAAGGTAAGAAGTGGGTGCGCCATTTCGGCTGTGCGGGCTGCCACGAAATCTCCGGTTTGGAAGACGAAGGGCGTATCGGGACCGAACTGACCTTCGAGGGCAGCAAACCAATCGAGCGCCTCGATTTCGCGCTGCTCACCGAAGTCGCGCAACGCGGCGGCAACGAGCCCATTGCCGATCCCGACGATCTGGCGCGCTTGCCTGAGGGCCCAGCCAAGAGTCCGTGGTACGACCACAAAGGTTTTTTCGAGCACAAGCTCGCCGAGCCTAATATTTGGGACAAGGGCAAGATCAAGCCGGAAACCGAAAAGCTGCGCATGCCTAACCTGCATTTGACGAAGGAGCAGGTCCGAGCACTCACGACCTTCCTGATGGGTGCCCAGGAGAGCCCCCTGCCGGCCAGCTATCAATACCGCCCACTGGACTACCGCCGCGATATTCAAGAGGGCTGGTGGGTCGTTCGCAAGTACAACTGCATGGGCTGTCATCAGCTGATTCCTGGGCAGAAGACTTCGCTAATGACCATGGCGCGTTACCAAGGAGCGGACGGACAAGAGCAGCTTCCTCCCAAACTTCTGACCGAAGGCGCACGAGTCGAGCCGCAATGGCTGCTGCGTTTCCTCACGAATCCAGCGCTGAGCGATTCGGATACCAATCGCAATGGCGTGCGCCCCTACTTACAAGTGCACATGCCGACGTTCTCTCTATCCGAAAATGAGTTGGGCAAGCTCGTGCGCTTTTTCCAGGCGCTCTCTCGCCAGCCGTTCCCCTACATCCCGGACCAAGTGCCGGTTCTTACCGCGAAAGAAACAGACATGGCGCGGAGTCTTTTCAGCAGTCCGGCCGCGCCGTGCTTGAAGTGCCACGCTACGGGCGATCCCACTCACGATCGGACCGCCACGGCGCCGAACTTCCTGCAAGCCAAGGGACGCTTGAAGCCAGACTGGGTCGAGCGCTGGATCATAGACCCGCAAGCCATTAGCCCCGGCACGTCGATGCCGAGCGGACTCTTCAAGCGCGAAAACGATCGCTGGGTCTTTGCGGGTCCGACGCCTCCCTCGTTTCAGGGTTACGATAGGGACCAGACAAAACTTCTGGTGGACTACATCTTCGAGTTGACTCCGGAAGAGCAGCGCCGTGTGGGCGCGTCGATCGGCCGCCCCAAACCGGCCAGTGGAGGCGCGCCTGCCGCCGCGGGTGCGGGAGGTCGTGACGCGAGCCATGGACGGGACTAGATCTGGGTTTTGCGGATTTGAGGACGGAAGCCGGGTTTGAAAACTTAAGGGAGGTCATCGCAACATGAAAACGAAGACACGGATTGCCATTTTGTGCGCGCCGGCGGTGTTCGCGCTCGTCCCGCTCGCCGGATGCGGCGGCAACAAAGAAGCCAGTCCCGAGCAACCCTCGGCGAGCGCCCCTGCGACGGCCCCGGCCGCTACGCCGATTGATCCTGCCACGGCAGCCACCGTCGTCGGCACGGTAAAGTTCGATGGCTCGGCACCAAAGGCCGCCAAGATCGACATGAGCCAGGACCCCAATTGCGCAGGTGCGAATACCGCCGAAAACGTCGTGGTCAGCGACGGCCATCTTGAGAACGTCTTTGTGTATGTGAAAGAAGGGCTCGGCACGCGCACCTTCGATGTCCCCAAGGATGAGGTCGCCTTGAATCAGAGCGGTTGCCGATATCATCCGCACGTTCTCGGAGTGATGGCGGGCCAAACGATCAAAATCGTCAACGGCGATCCGACGACGCACAACATTCACCCCACTCCGAAAGACAATCGCGAGTGGAACGAATCGCAAGCGCCGCAGGCCGCGCCTCTTGAGAAGACTTTTGCGCGCGAGGAAATCATGCTGCCGGTAAAGTGCAATCAGCACCCATGGATGCGCATGTTTGTGAACGTGGTGAAGAACCCGTTCTACGCGGTCACGGGTCCCGACGGCAAGTTCGAGCTCAAGGGCCTGCCTCCAGGTGACTACACCATCGCGTTCGTGCACGAAAAATTGCCCGAACAGGATATCAAGGTTACGCTCGCCGCCAAGGACAGCAAGACGGTCGACGTCACGTTCAAGCCCGGAGCGTGAAACTCACGCCATCGAGGGGTGTAGCTTTAGCGTATGCCCCTGCGGGCACGATTGCCGATGTGGGCTGAGCGCCGGCCCAGAACAAGGAAACTTCAGGAGGTATTTTGCCGCTCTTGATGTTGCTGATTTCTATCCTGCTCGGCATCATCCCTCTCGCGGGAATCGCGTGGATTCTCGTGGCTGGATCGATCACCACTGTCGACGGCTTGTTCATGAGCCTGATTTTGCTCACGCTGTCAGGCATCTTCTTGCTCAACGTTTTCTGGGAAATCCGCGATCGCGGATTCCTCGCGTTCCTCCAAAAGAACAAGCCCACTCCCGCAAAGGAACCCCCGGCCTCCAAGCCTGGCTAGCATGGCCACTCCACCGACCCATTCGGAGCCTTTTGGTCGCGCCGAAATCGCTGTTGAAAGTTCCGCACCGTCTCCGGCACGCCCGCGCCATCGGATGTCCACGCGCAATCGTCTGCTCTTCTTCCTCACTGCGTGGCTGATCGTGCTGATGCCGTTCTTGTTTTGGTGGAGCACCTGGTTCGGACGGCAGCTCTCGGATAAGCAGATTGGCGAATATTTGAACGACAGCAAGCATCCGCGCCACATCCAGCACGCGCTTGTGCAACTGGGCGAACGCATGAGCCGGCATGACGTGATCGCTGCCACGTGGTATCCGGAATTGACCCGCCTCGCCATTTATCCCGTTGAGGAAGTTCGCAACACCGACGCTTGGGTCATGGGACAAGACACTTCCGCCGTGGTCTTCCATGGAGCGCTTCTAAAGATGTTGCAGGACTCTTCGCCGATGGTGCAAGGCAACGCCGCGCTGTCTCTGGTGCGCTTCGGAGACGCCAGCGGCCGCCGACAGATCGTAGCACTGCTGGAGCCCGCCAAAATTACCGCGCCCGCGGGGGGCCGTATCATCGACGCTGACAAAGCGGGGACCTCGATTCATCAAGGCGGGCTGGTCGCAAAGCTCAAAAGCAGTCAGGACACCACAGAACTTCGCTCGCCGATCAGCGGACGCATTCGCTCGATTTCCGCCGCGACCGGGACCAGCGTAACAGCAGGGACCGAAGTGGCTGCTGTCGACCCTGGCGCCGAGCAGGTGTGGGAAGCGCTGCGTGCACTTTATCTTGTCGGCCAGTTGGATGATCTGCCCGCGATCCGTGCCTATGAGCGAGATCTGCCTGAGATTCCTGATCGCCTCCGCGAGCAGGCCGTTTTGACGGAAAAGGCCATTCAGCAGCGGGCGACCACCCGGCCTTAGTTTGGCTTTCGAGTTCCACCCTTGTCCAAAGTAGTGGCGCAGCGTGAGAGCAGCGCTTTTTCTCACTTTTCAATAGGCCATCGCCCCAACCGCGTTTTCTACTTCTGCTATATCCAGCATCACGATGGCGTCCCACGGGCAGCCGTCCAGGAAGCATCCGTCGGGGCCCTTGCTGAGACATTTCTTGCACCCGATACAAAGAATAGGGTCTATCTGAATGCGTCCGAACGGCGGGTGATCCTCGTCCGGCACCCAGAACATGCAATCTTCAACCGGGCAGTATTCCACGCACGCTGGTGATCCAGCGCAACCGGTGCAGCACTCGGTGATAACCGCAAGTTCTTTCGGTTTCTTTTTTCGGGGTGTGATGATGCCCTTGGAGCGGGGTTCTTGCTTCAACTCGGCGGGAACCATCCCGCCGGCTTTCCCAACTTCACGCTCTGAGTTCATGGCCCGCGATTATATTCCGCATCCCATCGTTTTGGAACACTTCCAACTCCAGCGGGTCCGTCGTAACCCCCGTGACCTTTATTCTTAGTTCGTCAGCTTGCCTTGATCATACGTGCGCGTGCGGAAATCGCTTCCCGATTTTCGCGACGTAGTAGTCCTCTTTAGACGGCGAGTGCATAAATTCATCGTAAATGTTCGTGGGTACGTTAAAAAACTGGTACACACTGCCATTCGAGAACATCAGCTCCAGAGTCCCTAGATCGTCCGAATCTTGATGGTAACCAACCTCAGGTATGCCTGGTGAAGAACAGGGGATCCGCTTCATTGTGTAGAGCCCCCTTTCTTTGGCGAAGCGATTAGAGCTGAGGGCGCCGGGGGGCGCCGCCGTCGACCGTCTGAATCGCCGCTCTGTGATCGTGGCTCGCGCCGCACTCTAGCACAAAAACAACCGTCAGTAAACCTCGATTCAGGGACTCTCGCCATTCCTCGCGACGCGATCGTAAGGGCATACGCCAGGGCGATGAATTGTGGGTCTACAAGGAATTAATGGCCGTCACCGCCGGAAAGTTCGCGCACGATCGAACTCACAAAGTTCTTGGCATCTCCGAACAACATCAGCGTCTTGTCGAGATAGTAGAGCGGGTTGTCGATCCCGGCGAAGCCGGTGGCCATGCTGCGCTTGACGACCATCACCGTGCGCGCCTTGTCCACGTCCAGAATGGGCATGCCGTAGATCGGGCTGCCGGGATCGGTGCGTGCCGCGGGATTGGTCACATCGTTCGCTCCGATGATCAACGCTACGTCAGTCTGCGGCAGATCGCCATTGACCTGGTCCATCTCCAGCAATTTG
>Ga0185299_10001935_pt1 | contig 35118 bp, 24 predicted proteins | sample PaiPotPPA55metaG_FD_128002 | JGI IMG/M metagenome (GOLD analysis project Ga0185299, IMG submission 128002) | Iron sulfur acid spring bacterial and archeal communities from Banff, Canada, to study Microbial Dark Matter (Phase II) - Paint Pots PPA... ...
TTGATTTGGCCCCACCCCTCGGTTGAATCATCACTCTGCCCCCGGCCGGAGCGAAGCCCTGCGGCGCCCGTAGGGCGACGCGTTTAGGGCGTAGCGTAGCCCGGGGGTAGAGTGAATCTTTTATTTGCTGCCGCTCTTTTTCTTCAACGTTCTGCGAAAGCGATACGACTCCGTCCCGGTCTCGATGATGTGAGCCTGATCGGTCAAGCGGTCCAACATGGCTTTGCACAACCTGGCGTTCGGGAACATCGTGGTCCACTCCGAAAACGGGAGATTCGTTGTGACGATTACCCCCGCTCTTTCCGCTCTTCCTGCGATGATCTGGAACAACAGCTCGGCGGCCGCTTCCGGCATCGCCACATACGCCATCTCATCGATCACCATCAACTCGAAGCGCATCCACCGGTTGGTAACGCGATTCAGTTCACTCCTGTTCTTGGCTTCCGTCAGTTCGTTTACCAACTGCGCTGCCGTCGTGAACCGTACCCGTTTTCTTTGCCGACAGGCAGCTATCGCTAGTCCCGTGGCCATGTGGGTCTTACCCGTTCCGGTTTCCCCAAGAAAAATAACCGGCTCGCTTCGGCTCAAGTAACCGCCCTCTGCCAGATTCCGGATCTGCGCAGCGGGAAGGTGCGGCGCATCGCAGAATGCAAAGTCTTCTAGCGTTTTCACCTTGGGAAAATGTGCATCCTTGATCCGCCGTGCTACAGCGTGCTGATAGCGATCTTCCACTTCCGCTCCCAGCAGCGCTTCCAGGTAACTCAGATGCCCGTGCTTCTGCTTGACTGCTTCTTCGGCCATCAATAGAAACTGGCCACCCACTGTCGCCAGCTTCAGGTCTTTGGCATACTGCCGAATCGTCGCCTGTTGCACGGGAACTGTCGCGACACTCATTGAATCACCTCGCTGCCGGAATAGTTCCGCAGCAACTGGTCGTAGTTCCTGGTGCTCGGTTGTGGTCGGTCATACACTCGTAAGGCCCCGACCTCCACCGCCTCGCACGGTTCTCGTTTCCCGTTTCGTTCCGCATCCAGGAGCAGGCGCACGGCTTCGACATCGAAACAACCTAAATCTAGAGCTTTTTCGATCCCTGCTTCGAGCCGCGGATATCCAAACTGGCGGCCCAGCAAGAGCACGTCGATCATGGCACGTGTTCCCGGCTGCTGGCCTCTTCGTTGCTTCAGCATCTCCCAGAAGCGATCGAAACTAACCGGCCAACGCCCTTGTGCTCGCCACTGCTCGAGCGGTGTCGAACCAGCGAACGCTCCGGGCTTCTTCGTCAGTGCTTCCAGATAGTGCTCCAGGTTGAGTACTTTCTGCTGCCGGTTGAAGCAGCGTTCGTGCCGCGCCACACACTCTCCTTGGTGCCACATCTCCACGTAGGACGAATGCACCTTGGCCTGCACTTCGACACCAACAGGCAGCGGAACGGAATAAAAGTTGGTCAGCACCTTCACGCAGCCGCTGCCGTTCACATGCGGGAAGTGAACCGCGGCCAGATCAAAACCTTCTTCCGCCAGTGCACGCAGGTGTTCTCGCTCCAGATTCATCCCTGCGCCAACCGTCTGGGCCCGCTCGCCGATCAAACGCTGCTCATCGTTCCGGGATGCTGCCAACAAGAAGAGGTTCAGGGCCTCCCAATTGGCAACCTTCGGTACCGGCACTAGGTGGTTCCGGCGAAAGTATCCGCCTTCTCCTTCCACGCCGCCCTTCTCGTGGCCTTCCCCCGGTGTACAGAACTCTGACTGAAAACCCCAGTGCGATCGGAAAGCGATGAATCGCGTCGTCTCCTCGCGCTGGTGTCCTCGCAGAATCTTCTTCACTGCACTCTTAAGGTTGTCGTACCGCAAGACCGCAAATACTCCACCGAAATAGAGAAATGCTCGTTCATGCGCTTCCAGAAACGCTTGTTGGCTGGCATGCGGGAAGGCGCAGTGGAAGGCTCCTCCACTGGCCATGCTGCGCATACAAAATACCAAGGCCAGCTCCCGCTCTCCGCAGATATCCGCGTAAGCTTCATACCAGTCCACTTGCGCTTCGTCACCCCAAAGGTAGGACTGGGGAATGAACGTTTCGCGGTGCAGCAACCCTAACTGGATCTTCCGTTCGCGAACGTGACGTCGTATCGTGGACTCGGCCACTTCCACTTCCGGCATCTCCGCTTGGATCCGGCACCAGATCCGATGTGCGGTGTGCCGTTGCTTCCGTGGCGCCTTCTTGTCCGCTTCCAGAACCGCATCGATGAAGGCCATCGCCGGTTCCAGCTTCGGTCTCTCTCGCACCGGTGTCTTTCGTTCTACTGGAACCGCACTGAGCACCGCCTCTCGTACCATGCGTCGATGAATCCCCAACTTCTTGGCGATCCCTCGAATCGTTCCACCACCATGCTCATACTCGCGTCGAATCTGCTCGAATAGCTCCACCTTGGCTCTCCTGTCCACCCGGCCTCCCTTGGGGCGACTGAGCCCGAAGCGGAGTACACGGTATCTGGTTTTCAGTAAGGTGGGGCCAAATCAAAGTATCGAATGGGGCCAAATCAAAGTATCGAATGGGGCCAAATCAAAGTATCGAAATCAGTCCCTGACAAACTCTACGAACTCATCTACATATATCGGCACCTCGAAAAGAAGGTGGGCCGATGAAACGAAAGAACCGCAAGACAACTAAAAAGCACAAGGATCAAAACAAGAAGTGGTCTCGGCTCACTCGGACAAAGAAGAGCTCTCGCAAACATCATCCAGTGAAGCGAAAGAGAGCCGCACCGAGCAGACGCGTATTGATTACGGACCCGCGTGTCGCCCGGGCTTTGGGTCTAATGCGTCGAGAGGGAGCTTCGGCTTCCGCAGCGGCTCGCCGGGAGCAAATGAAACTTGAGACTTTCCGGCGACGAGCGGGGAGATACCTCTACCGGTCTGGCCCAGGCAAACCTTGGAAGGCACGCAGCGAGGATCAACTCGCCCTGTCCATGACTGTTCTGACTAGCCACGGTCCAGTCGATGTAATCGTTCGCAATTCACGTGAGCGGAAATTGCTCCACCGATATGAATTTGCCCTAAGGATGTTTCGAGCCGGTGAAAATGGAGCGGGAGCCGCACTCAAAACCTTCGAAGATAAAACGGTTGGCGGCCAGCAACTCATCACTGATCCAAAACTGCTTATCCAGCTGGAAGAGGCTGGACTACTAGACGAGCTCGAAACTTTCTATACTTCGTTCGGAGCTGGGTCATGAAATCGTTCAACGGGACAAAGCCCGTTTGCGTGATTTGTGGCGCAGACAAAAACATCGAACGCAACCACCCCGGGGGACGGAATCATATTGATTGGTTTAGGGTCCCGTTTTGCGAACGGCACCACCAACAATTTCATCGTCTTCTCGAAAGCGTGGGGATTGACCTTCGGTACACGCCCAATAAGCTGAAACGCTTGGTGATTGCCGCTCTTGCGCTGACTATAGCTCTATGGATGGTGCTTCAAGCTCTCAAGGAAACCGTTTTAGGTCTGCCCGAAGAGAACGCTTAGCCAGCGCAACAAACAGGTCCGAACAGGAACGTCGCGACATCTTCGTGCGTGCGCACACTAGTGTCCGCACGAAGAATCAGCGTGATCGGCGCTGGTCCCCAAAGTGGCCCAAATACTGCCTGATCTTAGACACCGAGACCACACTCGATTCCATTCAGAAACTCAATTTCGGTGCCTACCGCCGATGCAAACTGGTAGGTGATAAGTACCTGTGTGAGGCGGAAGGAATTTTCTATAGAGACGACGTTCCCGAGAACGAGTTAAAGATCCTAGAGAAATACAAAAAGAATCCTAAGACGCTTCCGTCGATTGAACTATTTCCCGCGCAGATATCGCTCGGCCTGATGGGCCGTTCTTCATTCATGAGTCGCGTCTTCTGGAAGTCTGTCCGGGAAGGGGACCTGATCATTGGGTTCAATTTGCCGTTCGACATCTCTCGCCTAGCGACCGCATCGAAAAAAGGTAAAAAGGGCGAATGGTCTCTCGCGCTTTCATCGCTTTGGAAGAATCCGAAAACAGGCAAGGTGGTACCCAACCCCAAACGCCCTCGAATCCTTGTCGACGCTCAAAACAGTAAAATGGCTTTCATCAAGCTTGGCAGCTTCTTGCATCGGGACGAGTGGCCAAGGGAAAGTCGCTTTCTCGATCTGCGAACCCTAGCTTGGTCACTTCGGAACGTCTCCTACAACCTGAAAGGGGCCTGCAAAGCGTTTCACGTCGAGGGAAAACTTGAACACACACCCTCAGGACGAATTAACCCTGATGAGATTGAGTATTGTCGGGGTGACGTGGCCGCAACGAATCGCCTATTAAACGCAACGATGGGCGAATTCAATCAACATCCTATCGAGTTACACCCCGACAAATCCTACTCGCCAGCTTCGATTGCAAAAGCCTATTTGTCGAAAATGCAAATCAAGCACCCTACGGAGCATTTCAGAGTTCCAAACAAGACGCTCGGAATCGCAATGCAGAGTTATTTCGGCGGTCGGGCAGAGTGCCGTATCAGAAAGATCGCAGTTCCGGTAATCCATACCGATTTCACAAGCCAATATCCCACCGTTAACGCGCTCTTAGGAAACTGGGGCGTGCTCACTGCCAGTTCGATCAGATTTGCCGATTGCAAAGCTACTGTAAAGAAGCTGCTTTCGACGGTAACGCTCGAAAACACGTTCGATCAGAAGTTCTGGAAAAAGCTCTCCTTCTTTGCTCTTTTAGCACCCAAAGACGACATTCTTCCAGTGCGAACGATGTATAACGGCAAAAGCCAAAACATCGGACTCAATTACCTAACATCGGAGAAACCCGTCTGGTATGCGGGTCCCGATGTGGTCGCTTCCACAATCCTTAAAGGGAGACCGCCGAAAATCCTAAAAGCAATCCGAATGGTTTCTAAGGGTCGGCAATCTCGTTTGAAACCCACAAACTTAGGCGGAATGGTAGAAATCGATCCCAACAAAGATGATTTTTACCGGAAGGTTATCGAGCAACGCATTTCTCATAAAACCAAAAACAAGGGTTTGGCCGATTTTCTGAAAGTCCTTGCAAATTCAGGAAGCTACGGATTATTTGTGGAAGTAAATACGGAAACAAATAAAAAAGAAACAAAAGTGCGCTATTTCTCGGGCGAGAAAAAGGGGAAAACTAAATCCAGTTATTTGGAAAAGCCGGGAGCTTGGTATTTCCCTCCAGTTGCATCTCTTATTACTTCTGGCGGCAGGTTGTTGCTTGCGATGCTGGAAAAGTCTGTAGATCAAAAAGCGGGATGTTATTTGTTTTGCGATACGGATTCACTTTGTATCGTGGGATCAGAAGAAGGCGGTTTCGCTCCCTGCCCAGGAGGAAAATTCAGTTTAAAGGGGAAACCGGCAATCAAAGCACTTTCCCTAAGCGAAGTAAGATCAATCGCCCACAAGTTCCGCATGCTAAACCCGTATGATTCCGAATTAGTACCTGAAATCCTGAAAATCGAAGATGTAAACTTTGTCGATGCCGATCCCCGAAAGTCATTCCGCCAGCTTTTTGGTTACGCTATTTCTGCTAAGAGATATGCACTTTACGCAAAATCCGGAAACGATATCCGCATCGAAAAAGCTAGCGGACACGGACTTGGTTACTTGTTTTCGCCAAAAGAAAGGAAAAAGGGCGAAATATACCACGACGAAGTCCCTGAATGGGTAGTAGAAGCTTGGGATTTCCTGTTGAGGAAAGAAATGGGATTGGATTCAAGAGAACCATCGTGGCTCGCGTTGCCCGCTATGATGCGAATGGTTGTGACCACTCCCAACGTGCTAAAAGATCGTAGGCCGGAATGGCTGGGGCCGTTTAACTTCTTCTTGTTTCCCCTTGTTTCAAAACTTGGCGGTTATCCTTCCGGTTTTGACAAATCCAATTTCCTTTTCATAACCCCTATGGAAACGGACAGAAAGAAATGGTGGTCTCTTAAAGGCATTAATCTCTTCGACGGACTGACCTACCAAATCGCAATGTACCCTGCCGCGCAACAGGACAAAGTCATTCCCGAATCTTTTCGCATCATCTTGCGGCAATATCTCAGGAAGCCTGAGGTGAAATCGCTCGCCCCCGATGGAAATCCCTGCGTCGGAACAACTCAGGGACTGCTTCGTAGGACCAATATTGTTGCGGGCCACCTAGTCCCAGTTGGCAAAGAAACGGATCGGCGTTGGGAGCAGGGCGAAGACCCGAGCATGTTAGATTCCAAGATTCAGGTGTATGAAACACCGAGAAATATGGCAGTCGCTGATGTTTCAGACCGAAAGAAATGGAGGGCAAGCGGCGTGCGTGCTGCGATACGCAAGTCCGGGCTAAGTCCAACGACTGTGTATGCGATTTTCGAAGGGAAACCAGTTCGTCGTTACATACTCGAAATCTTCAGGCGTACGCTGGATGGCTGAGACCTCATCGAAATTCAGGTTTGGGGCCAATCATGGAAACTTGGAACCGGGAAGAGCTCTATAACGAAGTTTGGGAACAGCCGCTTGTGAAGACAGCGACCAAATACGGAATCTCGGCTGTTTTGGCTTCCGGCAGTGGCAAGCGCTGCACAGGCTTGCCAAATTCTTTCTTGGTCCAATACCCGCGACCCGGCAGCGGAATCTGAAGCTTACGACATACTTTTCCTCTACGCGATGCGGCGAACAGGCGAGCGGGTATGATTTGCCGTGACCTGCACCGGCCCGATCAGGCTTGGCACTCTTAACTCATCGCAAAAGAACATTACCTCAGATCCTCGCGAAGCCCTGCGCGCGCTATATCCGATATCGTAGACTATGTGGCGTGCGCCCCCGTATAGGGTTCTAATCGGTTTCACGTTGTCATACGAAACAATCCAACGCTGGCCCATCACTCCACCCAACATAAATTCAGCAACCGAGGCATGGTCGCTGGATGCGTAGTAGTCGTAGTAAAGGTCGCGGCCTTTCACGTAATAAGGCGGGTCTAGGTAGATGAGAGTTTGCTGTGGCCATCTTTCGACACCGGCGCTTAGAAACTTCAAGGCATCCATGCGTGTGAGACTAATCCGGTTTTTCAGTCGGGCAATGGATTCCACTCGATGTGCAAGCTCCTTAGGGTTATAGCGCGCATCGATCTTCCAAGGCCCCGTTTGGTCCCGGCCACCGATGATGCCGCCATTAAGAATCCCTGAGCGGTTCGTTCTATTTAGAAAGAAAAACGCGAAGCCGATTCGCAAATCATCATGTTCTTTCGCATGGACAAGGACACGCTTCTGCTTGTCCCACTGTGCGACAGTTAGCGGCGTTTTCACGATCAAGCGACAAAATTCCTCCGTATCATTGAGGATGCTTTTCCAGAAGGCATAGAGCGGCTTGTTAATGTCATTGATATGAATGCGCGAGACGTATTCATGAAAAAGCAGCTCAAGCGCGATAGCAGCTCCACCACCATAGGGTTCGACGTATTCACCGTCGAGCAATCGGTTCTCCTGAAGAAGTTTCTTTACGAATGGGGCAAGTTTCGCCTTGCCACCGGGATAGCGGAGGGGGGTGAAATGGCGTAGGTGGCGGCGTTGGCGAGGTTGGTCAGGATCGCTCATGGCCACAATTTCTCGAAGAACGGCTGGGCATTGTCCCAGGCGGCCGTGAGATGGATATCGACCGGGGTGAAGTAGCGGTTATGTATGTATGCGTGAAGCGTGTCAATAGAGAATGGATGATTTGCATCTGTAAGGCCGCGCGTAACGCCGATGAAATCCTTTGCGTTTGCGCCACTGGCGACCAGATGGGCAATCGTTTCCTGGACTTTGATTCTCAGAGTTTTCTCGATGAGCCGTGTCGCTTTTGGTGGAACAAAGGTAAGTTTAGAACCCGCTTTTTTCACAAGATACTCATCGACAGACATTTCCAAAAATACGCGGAGCAAAACGGCAATCGCATGCTTGTGCCTGGAAAGTTGAAGGGACCGGAGTTCTTCAAAGATCCCAGCGATCTTAGTCACAGGAATTTTTAGCCTGCAATTACGTGGTACAACATTGGTCCGGGGGGTTGTTCTTCCCCCGCGCGTCTTCTTCCCTCCGTGCGATGGCTTCGCGCCGAAATCGCTGTCTTTGATGGCCTCGATTGCTTTAGCCGTGCCAGATTTCTTGGAGAGGTTGGGGCGGTCGGCTGCCTTCAGTGCTCCTATGTAGTCGTTCTGCTGCTCTTTTGATTTGAGGCGCGTGACGTTAATCTTTTTCTCGGCCAGGTCGAGAACGATCCGTTTTAGCGGTTTCAGTGCTTCTTCCGGAGGAAGCTCCGTCGTGAGCTTGTCTTTATCGGTATCAAAGCCGATGGCGGTGCGGACGCTGGGCGTCGAGAGAAGTCGATCAAGAGTGGTGATGAATTTCCCATTCATGATCTGGTCTATCTGATCTTCGGTCAAACTGGCGTGCTGGAGAACAAATTCGAGAGCCTGTAGGGCCGGATCGCGGCCGCGGAAACGAGAGCTTGCCAGGCCGGACCAATCGACGACGCCTCGCCCGGCATCCTCGCCCATGTGGCGCTGGCGAACCCAATCGACGCCCTCGGCGCGGTCTGCGACTTCAAAACAATCTACTGGCTCGACGGACTTCAGGTCGAAGTTCTGCGCGGCTTTGTGCAAACGCTTCCGGAACGCCTCCGGCATCTCAAGGTCGTCGATGAGCGAGGGATTGTGTAGGAGCTTGATTACGAGGATACGTCGGTTTCCCTCGATAACAATGAATTTATACTGCTTCGGCGACTTGAGGACCAGAAACCTATCCATCGGATTCAAACCCCGTGCCGCAACGCTTTCCGCGAGATTTATCAGCTTGAATTTCTGTTCGTTTAGAATCTTCTGCATTGCGTCGCGCTGGTCGGTCGCCAGTGTGATACGGGGATTTTCTAGGTCAAGCTCAAGACTATCGATTGCGAGAGGCTTTGTGGGCATGGGTCGAGTGAGAGAGCGCGGAGAGTATAGTGTGGGCTAGGTGATAACGCAACGGTTACGTAAACGGACTGCGCCGAACTACATACAACGCCTCAGATTTTTCATATAGCGTGAAAGAGCCCCGCAAACCGTTGCAGGGCCATCTCGTTCACAAAATTCCCGGTGACCCAATCGCCGCGTCCCAGTTTGCGCACAACGGAAAGGGGTGTTCCACTTTTCCCCGCCCTGTAACCATACCCCTCAACGTACGCCTGGGGTAAGTTACAGAGCGGGGAAAAGTGATACACCCCTAATTTGCGTTAATTCGAAACTGCCGCCCGCACCGTTTTGGTCTCTTTCACCGCATGTTTCCCCTCGTCTGCATCGTAAAGTCGTCTTTTTCTTCCCTGCTTCAGTTGGGACACAGGCCGCGGCCAGCTGATAACTTTGAGGGTGCCTTTCCAGGGAACAAGTGAGCCTTGGCTTGCGTACCCGTTTGCATGAACGCAATCAGTATTTTCCTCAGAAGCATTCCTTCCGCGGCCGTTCTCCTTCTATCTCTAGTTGTTGCATGTCCCGGCTTGCGCACGGAAGTGCAGCCGAACAACAGGCCAAATCGGGAGGAACCATCGCATTTATACACGTGAATGTGGTGCCCATGGATCGCGAGCGAGTGCTGGAGGATCAGACCGTCATCGTAGAAGGCGGGAAGATCGTGAAAGTGACAAAGTTTTCAGGTACGGCCATTCCTTCGGGGGCACGGCAGATTGAAGCACGCGGCAAATACCTCATCCCGGGTTTGACAGATGCACATGTTCACTTGCAGACGCCGGTGGAATTTCCGGTATTCGTGGCGAACGGAGTGACGACGGTCTTCAACCTGGATGGACGGCCAGCGCATCTCGAGTGGAAGAAGAAAATTGACACGGAAGAGATGCAGGGTCCGACGATTTTCACGACTGGGCCAATTTTCAGGCAGGCACACACGGCAGAGGAAGCAGTTCGAATGGTGGACGAGCAGGCAGCGCTGGGTTACGACGGGGTCAAGATCTACAACGGCGTGTCCAAGGAAGAGTATCCGGCGCTGATTGCCGAGGCGAAACGAAAGAACATGCTGCTCATGGGTCACGTGGCGCGAAAGCCAGACTTTGAATTGACGCTGGCTTCGGGGCAGTCGATTGCGCACTTGGAGGAGTACACGTATTCGTTCTTTAATCCGGTGCGTGACGACAACGATAGCCACATTATTTACAACGAAAAGAAGATTCCCGAGGCCGTGGCGCTGACCGTAAAGGCCGGAATTTTTGTGATTGCGACGCTGGACAATTACGCCAAGATCGTTCAGCAAGCCACGGCACTGAACGAGTTTCTGAAAAACCCGAACCTCCAGTACGACGCCCCCTGGGTTCAGGAGGGATTTCAGCCAGAGGACGACCGGTACAAGAACGGGTTTGATCCCGCGTTTTATCCGCAGCTTCGAACGTCGCTGGCGTTTCAGAGAAAGCTCCTCCAAGCGCTTGTGGACGGAGGCGTTCCGCTGTTGTGCGGTACGGACGCGAGCACCGTGGGGCCGGTTGCCGGATTCGGTGTACATGAGGAGTTACAGGAGTTTGTAAATGACGGGATGACACCCTACCAGGCACTGCAGACGGCGACGACGAATCCAGCCCGGTATTTCCGCCGGAGTGAGCAGTCGGGAACGATTGAGGCCGGGAAACGCGCTGACCTGGTGCTGCTGGCGGGAAATCCGCTCGAAGACATCGGCAATACCAAGAGAATTGAAGGGGTGGTGTTGCGAGGGGAATGGATGGACAAGAGGACGCTTCACGCAGAATTGGATCGGGTACCAGCAGAGTACAGTGCCCGTGTTGCAAAGATGGAGGCTCTACTCGAGAATAGCTCAGAAAAAGCCAACACCTTTATGGCGGACATGGATCCCTACGAAAGGATTGCGGCGAGCGCTCTCGAACAATTGGTAGAGGGCCAGGATGCGAAGGCACTAGAGGTGACATTGCGGCGGCTCCGGGAAAAACTTCCAAACTCAGCTGTGATTTCCGAGGAAGCGCTCAATGCCCTGGGTTATCAGCTATCGCGGAAGCACAAGAGTGAACAGGCAATCGCCGCGCTCCGATTGAACGCGGAGAACTATCCGAAATCTGCCAATACCTGGGACAGTCTGGCGGAGGTGCAGTTTAAGTCCGGGGATCTGCCGCACGCGGTCGAGAATTACCGCAGGGCCCTCGAAGTAAATCCGAAGTATCCAAATGCTGAAGTTGCCCGAAAGTTTGTCCAGGAGCATTCGGGAAACGTCCACTAAAACAACGAAATCCTAAAGTCGGAGGCGCCTTTAGGGCCACTCCCTGACTCTACCATTCAGCGGACTTACGTCTTTTCCCTCGGTTCGCTGAGCCGCCGGATATCGATAGCTCAGGTGGAAGTTCTTGGAAATCTGTTCAGCATATAGATAATCGACCCAACGGAGACCCGATCCGCGTCCACAACATGTTCAGCATCGCGGCGCTCGCCTATGCGCGAGTGTCATAAAAGTGTCATGGTTTTCGGCTCAGAACCGGGCAAAACGAATCAGAACCATTCAACTCGCGGGTTACGTAAGAGGTTGACACTGCATATATAATCAGAAATTTTCGACTCCAATCAAAACAGCCCTCTGAATTCCTAAACCGTAGGTCGGGAGTTCGAGCCTCCCCAGCCCCACCATTCAACTCTTTGACTGGCTAGGAGTTATTGCGTTCCGGTTTTTCTTGCTGGTTAGCATAATTCGGCGAGTGTCATAAGAGTGTCATAGTCTGTTGCACCGGGTTGTCCCGCTCCCACCGTAAAAATCTCCTTTTTTTCTCCGTGCTTCGGGACTAGGTCGCAGTATTGGCGTGCTCCGAGCACCTATCAACGTGTTGAGGGGGTATTACGCGCTGAGGGGAAATTGCTACACCTGGCGGGGGTCAGGTTGGTGTGCGCAGATCCGGTTGGCGTTAATCAGATGGCTCGCAATCCAGCCCGTTCGTTTGACTTGCCTGCTCACGCAAAATAAGATGTGCCACACATGCCCAGCCAGGACTCCTTCCTCGGCAACACAGTTTCACACTACCGCATCGTCGAAAAACTCGGCGGTGGTGGCATGGGTGTGGTCTATAAAGCCGAAGATACGGAACTGGGTCGCTTCGTCGCTTTGAAGTTCTTGCCTGAGGATTTGGCGAAAGATGCGCAAGCTTTAGAGCGTTTTCGCCGCGAAGCGCGCGCCGCTTCAGCGCTCAACCATCCCAACATCTGCACCATCTACGAAATCGGGGAGCATGGCGGTAAGCGCTTCATCGCCATGGAATATCTCGATGGCCAGACGCTGAAGCACCGCATCAACGGTAATGCCGTTGAGATTGACGTTCTGCTGCCCTTGGCCATCGAGCTCGCTGATGCTCTGGATGCCGCGCACGCAGAAGGAATCGTGCACCGCGACATCAAACCGGCAAATATTTTTGTCACCAAACGCGGCCACGCCAAGATTTTGGATTTTGGATTGGCCAAGCTTACTGTGGCGGGAGCACAGGCGGAAGAAGCCACGGCCATTGGCGATGCCACTCAAGGTATGACCGGGGCGCATTTGACTAGTCCAGGGTCCACACTGGGAACAGTGGCGTATATGTCGCCGGAGCAGGTGCGCGCGAAACAGCTGGATACACGCACGGATTTATTTTCATTCGGAGTGGTCCTGTACGAAATGGCGACGGGCGCCTTGCCTTTTACCGGCGAGAGCACTGGAGTGATCTACGACGGGATCATGAATCGCACGGCATTGCCGGCGCTGCGCCTGAATCCGAAACTTCCGCCGAAGTTCGAAGACATTATCAATCGCGCGATGGAAAAAGACCGCGATCTTCGTTATCAACATGCTTCGGATATGCGTGCGGAATTGCAGCGTTTGAGGCGGGATACCGATTCCGGACGATCTGCATCGGCCAGTTCCGAATCCATGGCGGCGTTACATGATCCCACCGAGCAGTTCACCCGACCAGGAGGAGTATCCGATTCTTCGGCGACCGGTTCGATTCGAAAATCCTCGGCGAGCAATGTAGGTGTCGAAGGCGTAGCCGCAGGGAATGGGAAGCTCTGGAAAATTCTGATTGCAGCCGCCGGGATTTTAGTCGCCACCATTGGAGGATGGCTCTATTTGCGAGCACACCCGTCAGTTGGAAATCCGTCTGCAACGGCTTTGACCGGGAAGGACACGATTGTTCTGGCGGATTTCGATAACAAGACCGGAGATACGGTGTTCGATGACACCCTTAAACAGGGGCTTGCGGTACAACTGGAACAATCACCGTTTCTCGATTTGGTTTCCGATAACAAGGTGAACCAGACACTGGGAATGATGGGTCGTCCTCCCGGTGACCGCTTGACGCGGGAGGTGGCACGGGAGGTCTGCCAACGTACGGGAAGCAAGGGGATGCTGACCGGTTCGATTGCAGGGTTGGGCAGTCAGTACGTGATCGGGTTGAAGGCCGTGAATTGCAATACGGGCGATGTGCTGGCGGAGGCACAGGAGCAGGCGGCGGGCAAGGAAGGCGTGCTCAAGGCTCTGGATGTTGCAGCCATCAGCCTGCGGAGCAAACTGGGCGAGTCGCTCAGTTCGGTGCAGAAGTACGCGACGCCCGTGGAAGAAGCGACCACAACCTCTCTGGAAGCGCTAAAAGCCTACAGCTTGGGGCAAAAGACCCGCTCTGCGAAGGGGGACACGGCCGCGCTGCCGTTCTTCAAACGGGCAGCGGAACTCGACCCAAAGTTCGCTATGGCTTTTCGCGCGATGGCCCGCGCCTACTCGAACGTAAACGAAATTGGCCGTGCGTCAGAATATGCGCGCAAGGCCTATGACCTGCGGGAGAAGGTGAGCGAGCGGGAGCGATTTTCGATCGAAGGATTCTACTATCTCATCGCAACGGGGGAGTTGGACAAGGCGGCACAGACCTTTGAGCTTTGGAAGCAGACGTACCCCAGAGACGAGCTTCCTTATTTAGACTTAGGATTTATTTACGCGAGCCTGGGCAACTTCGAGAAGTCGTTAGCTGAATCCCGCGAGGCGCTGCGCCTCGAGCCAAATGATGCGACCAACTATGGAAACACCGGCAACTCATTGGTGAACCTCAACCGGCTGGACGAGGCGGAGGCGGTGTACAGACAGGCGGAGGAGCACAAACTGGAAGGCGAGGTACTACTTTTAAATCGCTACCAATTGGCTTTCCTGAAGGACGATAAAGCGGGGATGGCGCAATTGACGTCTGCTGCGATAGGCAAGGCGGGTGCGGAAGACCTACTGCTGGCCGCGCAAGCGGATACGGAAGGTTGGTACGGCAAACTGAAGAACGCGCGCGAATTGACGCAAAGGGCGATGGATTCCGCCGAGCGCAACGACTCTAAAGAGAGTGCCGCGGACTCTCAGACCACAGGGGCACTGCGCGAAGTGGAATTTGGCCGCCGGGAACAAGCACGGGCCGACGCGAGTGCAGCGTTGAAGCTGGGCCCCAACCGCGATGTACGGACGGCGGCAGCAATGGCACTAGCTCGCGCAGGTGATACAGCAGGCGCGGAGAAATTGGCCAGCGAACTCGACAAGACATATCCGCTGGACACGATTGTACAGAGATACTGGCTGCCCACAATCCGGGCAGCTGTCGCATTGGAGCGCAAAGACCCGAACCAAGCCGTCGAACTATTGAAGGAGACCGGCACGCTCGAACTTGGCCAAGAAACACAAGCCACCGTCTCTCTTTGCCCTATTTATATCCGCGGAGAAGCGTATCTGATGCTGCATGACGGCAATTCAGCTGCGGCGGAATTTCAGAAGTTCATAGACCATCGGGGAATCGTGGTGAACTTTCCTTGGGGGGCGCTGGCCAGACTTGGGATGGGGCGCGCTTACGCTTTGCAAGGCGACACCGCCAAAGCCAAGGCCGCCTATCAGGACTTCCTCACTCTCTGGAAAGACGCCGACCCCGATCTCCCGGTGCTGGTCGCGGCGAAAGCAGAGTACGCGAAACTACAGTAGGTCTTGCTGAAATTCTGCGCTCAAGTTTGTCAACTGCGCTACGAGCGTAACCAGCGAAGCCGAGCCGTGCCTTGCCCGCTGACCCTGTATTCCAAACTTCCTCGGCCAAACGAACGCCTCTCCAATAAGCCAAACCTCCACAACCTTTTGAAGTACGTCCAAGCCGAGCGTGGCGGTATAAAATTGAGCCGTTCGGCGGCTTCAGACGGGCCGAGCCACGCGTCACCGACAGACGCAAATAAAGATAAAACCCGGAGCTTAAGTTTATTGTAGCGATTCATTTAATCCCCCGATTTGAGACTCTTACCTGTTATCAAAAGCTAGTTAGTGAAGCGTGAAAACCCGCCTCGGTCGTGCCATTTCGGCACAGTTATAGAAACCATCGCCATTCGTGAAGAGCACGCGAATCGGCAGATCGATTAGATGGTCGTCGCTAATTCACCAACTATCTCGCCCTTCGGTATACTTTTCGCGTGAACCTTCCGCCGATCCTTCTCGGTCCTTCACAAGAGCGTGCGATAGGACGGCTCACCTATCCGCCGCGCGGCTACGTTTTGATGAGCGTCGGCAACCAGTTTTCTAGGTCCAAACGCACGTGCGCGGGATGATCCAACTCGAATCATCCCGCTCGGCAAAACGGGTGCAGCCAGGTAACTTAATCGCCGTCAGGCCTGCGCCATGATGCTCACGGCCAAGAGTTGGCCGTTTGCCATCGCCTGATATTCCACCGTAACGGCAGTCCCCTGTTTCACTTGTCCTTTTACTTGAGTGTTCTTGTCCACGACAAAGTCCAGCCTGTTCTTCCCGGTATCTTTCTCGGAACCGCCGCCACTGACCTCTAGCGTAAACGAAGTTCCGCCGTTTCCGATGGCTGCGACCGTACCCGCAACAGATTTTGTAGGCTGCTGCGTTTGTTTTTCCGATTGCGCCTGGGCCTTCGATGGATTGGCGTTGGCTGCGCAGCTGATCCCGAGAGCCAACAGGCTGGCAACAGAAATACCGCAGAGAAACTTCCGAATCGTTGAATTAGTCATAAGCCTCCTTGTGATGGAGGGCGGGTCTGGATAGCCCGCGCAGGTTCGGTTCCATTCTGCACGACAAGCCAAAAATCGCTGGTTTGGTAGCTCTCTGGCGCAGGTTCACCCGACTCAACGGGCAGTAAATCACTCAGTGACAATTTATTGGCACAACTGCGCGTGGAAGGCGCGGAAGTTTTTCGCCGCACCAGACCTTTTTTCTAAGGTGAACAGCGTATAGAAGGAAACTCAGGCCGACGTGATCCAGATCAGAGCCCTTCGAGTCTCAACTGCAATAAACGCCATTCGGCCCGACAGGGACCTCGCTGTGATCCTCGGTTTCGAAGCCACTTTGAAAAGATTAAAACGTGCCGCGAATCGGCCCTACGACAGGGTTGCCCCTTCGTTCGGGGGAATTGGCGGGAGCAAAGCATCAATACGTTCTAGCAACTTCGGGACACAATCCGCCTTTGAAATGAAATCAACGTCGATGGCTGCGCACATAGAACCAATATTCAGGTCGGTCATCGTGAATAGGATGACCGGCGTTTCCGGCATATCGTTCTTCAGGACATAAGCCGCTTCTGCTCCGTTCAACCTAGGCATGGCAAGGTCCAGAAGTATCAAATCGGGTTGCGATGTTTTGGCCTTCCGGATAGCGTCTATGCCGTCAACAGCTTCGCACACCATCAGGTCGGAGTGTCGGCCTTCGAGCAACATCCGAACGGACAGACGCATGGATGCGCTGTCATCGGCAATAAGCACAATCTTAGCCACGAATTAAGTTGATGCCTGTCCAATGTTTGATGCAATACAGAAGAGCCTGTACCGAGCCTTTTCAAAGGGTAGGCAGGACAAAACGAAAACATCGAAGTAAATATGATCTCCCGTTGCTCCGCCCAGAGCGACACATGATCGGGTTCGAGTCTGACGAAGCAATTCTCCAGAAACTACGCGAACGGTTGAGCAGCATGACGGATAATGAATTGATTCAGTTCGGAAGGACGGTATCTAAATTAAGCGCAGGCCCGACGGGAACATCGAACCCATTCAAGCGGCAGTTGGAAGAGGCGAGAGCGGAGTACAAGCGAAGAAAGATAACTCGGCGAGAAAAATAGCGGAGGACGATATGCGGAAAGCCAGCCTTCTGGTTCTATTCAGCCAGCTGGCGCTCCTTGTAGTTCTGCTGCTGGTGTCGTCAATACCGTTGAGTTCGCCACCAACGGCAAGAGCACAAGATCGCCCCTTTGAAGCCGACTGCATCTGCAAAACCCAAACTGGATATATCAACGTTTTCTTTTACAAGCGCCCGGATAAAGTCCCGGTATTTGGAACATCAGTTCTCGCGACCGCTCAAAGTTGCAAATACACCAGCGCATGCGCGTCCGGCTCTAGCGTTGTTGTGGGAACAGTGCGCTTCACACTAGACGGGCACCGCGAAGATACGACCTACATCCACAAGTTCAGCATGTACGGTCAAGAGCAAAAATAAACCCAAGTTGGAAACAAAGAAAAGAGCTATCTCACTAGTCAGCTCTAATAGCTTTTGGCCGGGTCCTGCTCGACTGCCGATGCTTCACTCGGCCCAGTTTGTTTCTGCGAGTATTTTCAAGGCTGTAAGCGCATCTGTTAGTGCTATCAGTTCATGATGATGGTCTGTGCCGTTTTCCAGTTGTTTGAATCGCAATTTGGCGGCTTGCTCTGCGGCTGCAATTTTAAGCTTCAGCAGTGTGGGATTTATTTCTATTACAGCGGCTCGATAAGGCTCTTGCCAGATTGGATATTTCAGAACTGCATCCTTCATGGTGTCCCTTCTCGGCCAACCAACCCGGCCCGACGGGCAACACGCTTTTCAGCGGTTTCGTTATTTACGCTTTGGGATGGAAATAGAACTGCGATTTTCGGCCCTTGGCAGAGTTCTAAGCGGCGGACGGTGGCTCTGGAGACCCGGTGCTTCTTCGCCACTTCCGTCAGGCTCAGACCGGCGAGACGGTCTCGCACAATAGTAGCCCGGTCAACGTTAAGCGGCGCACGCCCTATCCGGCGTCCCTCCAATTCTGCAATCGCACCGACGATTACGACCATCGCACGACCCAATGGTCCGCCGGTGTCGATGTTTTCCCGCAGGCTTACAAACTCGATGTTTAGATGGCTGAGTTCATCGAGCACTTCCAAGAAGTGACGGACATTTCTGGCAACTCTGTCAAACGCGGCGACCAGAACGACATCGCAAAACTCTGAATCGCCGCCCTATCTTGTGGCGGTCATTTCTTTGGTCCACACCTACGGTGTGGTGCCGCGGATTACTGGATATCTGGATTTCACTTGTTCGGTGAGGACGTTAATCAGTTGGGGGGATTGCTTATTGCAGGGGATTCGCGGTCTTGGGCGCTTTTGTTGCCCGGTTGCGTTCTGCAAGCGTTTCCACGACTATTTCGGTTCGACCGTTTCTGCCAGGCTGTTCGATAATTGTGATGACATCCTGTTTGCCCATCCATTCGGCGCGGTGTGCGTCATATTTTATGCCATACACATCGAACACGGGTTCGGTGTAGCTTTTTGACGGCTCACCGTAGGTTTCCCGCAATCCCTCGAAGAGCTCAGCAAAGTACTTCGGGTGGTACCCTTCAACGTCGGTGGTCGAGACGTTAAATACCATGTCTATTCTGACCAAGTAGCCCCCGTCCAAAGTAAATGTATCCTTCCTCATAGCTTTGTCGTCGCCGCCGCCGTACTGTTGACGTGCCCCGCTTGTAGCTTGTTGCTTGACGATCGCCGCGTTAGAACAAATATCTTTGGCGTTGGGTTTGGAGGCGGGGTTTACGGCCTTTGCCAGCTGTTTCACAGCTTTCCAGTCCCCTGCTTGGCATGCGACTAGGAGTTGCCCAACGACATCTTCGGAGAAGAAACGTTCAGCGGTTTCGCCAAGCATATGTCCAGCACCCTTCAACTCGCGGGGCCGCTCCTGTTGTGATGCTGAGCTGAATAGCATCAGGAATCCGAGGACACTCGTGACCGTGTTTTGCATTTTCCCTCCGTCACCCCATTGAAGGCACAGGCAACCACAGTCTGGGAGCGCCGCGAAACTTCTGGATGTATCACTAGGAACGAAAGGCAACAAGTCAATTATCGACGTGCCGGCCAATGCTCCATCCACTTTCCATTCTCACATGAATGCAAGCCCGAACCTTGCCACATGATGGCATTGGTCAACTGCTGGTCGGATTACCGGATTCCGCTGCAAGATGCGGCATTTTAATCTGCGGTCATCCCAAAGTCCGGGCCGAAAATTCCGCCAGCTCTTCGTCCGACACGGTATAACTGACCTCAATCGGGTTGCAGCACACTTCGCAATCTTCCACATAAGTTTGCTTGTGCACGGATAGATCCAGCACCATCGAAATCTCTTCGCCGCAATGCGGACAGGCAAAGGAATGTTCCATAATATGCTGATTTTAGCGTATTGTTCCTCGAGGCAGAGCGTTGCAAATCTGAATTCATCATGATTTGGCTTTAGCAATCCGTCGCAAGGTCGTTGCAACTAGCTGAGGTCTGCGTCGATAACCAAGGAGGTCAAGAACGTGCAGTCTGCGGACCACCTGAAGGTTCGCGGCCTGACCAAATCGGAGGAGTTCCGGCGTTGTCCATGCTACGGAGCCTAAAGCGAAGTGACTCCACGTCGAATTCTACTGTTTAAATGCCTACCACCGGATGGACTCCCTCGTTACCGGCAGCCAATTAATATGGGCGTGACAGAAACCGTCCGGCGTCTCGGCTGAATCGAGTTCTTTCGCGGTTCACCAGCAATTCGTAATTGCCATCCGGCAAGCTATCCGTTAGGTCAGATTCCATAATCCTGTAATTGGAAAACACCGATGAGTCTCCGTCGAGCGTGGTCTTGGTTGCTCGAACCTCGCACTCCACTCGCTGGCCCTCGCCGATGATTGTTCCGTTAAAGATGATTGTTTCTTGCACGATGCTGCCTCCTGTGACCCGGCCCGCTGCCAAGCTGAAGATTATTCCCGCGCCGCAAGTCGTCAAGTGTCCTGCCCCAGGGCGCAATTGCGAGCGTCATACGGCGACGCAACTGAACGTCCGCTCGTATTGCGTGAAACAATCGAGGGCGGAGTTTAGGCGCCGCAACGAAGCAGGTTCAACAGGGGAAACGCAGCAAGATTCCGCCTGAGCCCTGAGCCTTCTGTAACTTGTCTAGCCGTGTGACAATGTCGTCGCGTTCGGCAACGTTCCTGATTGAACGAGCCTTCTCCAGCAAATGGACGAATAGCTGTTCGTTTGATACAGAAACAACATTTGTAGAGTTGTCGGTGCTGCTTGCATTGAGACGAAAATTGCCGCCGTGGAAGTGAACGTTTTGAGCCAATTTCGTACTCCATTCCGGCTCCGAGTCCGTCATGGGTCTCGGCATTATTTCGAGGCTACATCCGAGGTCGCCGAAGTGACGCCTGACAAGGGTTGAGCATTTCTGTCACCAATAGAGCCGATAAATAAGTGCAATATTTGCTGGGACTTACGCGAGCGTAGTCTTTGAGATATTCCGGGCAGTCAACGATTGGTAACCCGAACAACGCCGATTCCAATCTTCCTACGTGCGCGGTCGGGATATTTAAGACGCGCCTTCTCCGCCAACCCTTTCAGCCGAACCACGCACGAATAAATCGACAGGACAAGACGCCCGCAGCGAAGTAGTATGGCGTTTCCCGTGGCTCCGCCAGGAGCGACAATGAGCATCGGTTTTGAGTCAGACTCGGGAAATGCAGGAAGGAAGCAACATACCCTCAAACTCGATGGCAGCGGATTGCAAGTTGCGTTGCAAGTTCCAGTCCCGACCGAGCCCAGAAGAGCAGGGCTACGACCAAATCGAACGGAGTGAAAACAAACAGGTTGGGCAATATCAATCAAATTCCTAAACCGTAGGTCGGGAGTTCGAACCTCCCAGCCCCACCAGTAACCTCATTCCCTTTGCGCTGAATTCTATAGCTCGTATCTTGAAGAAATCGTTTCGGCTTGCGGAGGAATTCTGCAACGGCTAATGTAAAAAAGGATTCTGAGTTCGCCCTGCCGCATGGGTAACCTCGCAACCGTCGGCGAGACTAACGCTGGAAGGTACTCGTATGGGGCAAGCTGTTGACGTTCACCGCCTGCACTTCGCTTTCACGGTCACTTTCCACTATATCTTCCCGCAATTGACGATGGGCCTGGCTCTGCTGTTGGTTTATCTGAAGACCAAGGCGCTTCGCACTGGCGACGAGCACTACAATCGCGCGGCAAGATTCTGGGCAAAAATTTTCGGCATCAATTTCGCCATGGGCGTGGTAACGGGAATCCCCATGGAATTTCAGTTCGGGACCAACTGGGCGGAGTTCTCGAAATCCGCAGGCGGCGTCATCGGACAAACCCTGGCCATGGAAGGCGTGTTTTCGTTTTTCCTGGAATCGAGCTTCTTGGGCTTATTTCTTTTTGGCGAGAAACGACTGGGTCGAATCGGGCATTGGTGGTCGGCATTTTTGGTGTGGCTCGGTTCGTGGTTGAGCGGATATTTCATCGTTGCTACCGACGCCTGGATGCAGCATCCCGTCGCATATCACGTTGGCACAAATGGCCGCATCGAGCTGGCAAGCTTCTGGGGCCTGTTGCTGAACAAATGGGCGCTGTGGCAATACGCGCACACTATGCTCGGCGCAGTGCAAACTGGCTGCTTCGTGATGGCTGCAGTCGGCGCGTTTTATCTGCTTACGCACCGTGATGAAGAGTACGGCCGCATCTTCGTAAGAGCCGGCGTGCTGGTTGGGGTGGTCGCCGCTTTGTCGCAGCTTTATCCAACCGGCGACGCGCAGGGCAAAATGATTGCCACCAATCAACCCGTCACGCTGGCCGCCATGGAAGGACTCTTTCAGTCGCAACAAGGCGCTCCGCTTGCAATTTTGGGCCAGCCGGACGTCCAACGGCGCAAACTCGATAATCCTCTCGAAGTTCCCCGCATGCTCAGTTTCCTGACTTACCAAAATTGGTCCGCAAACATTAAAGGGCTTAACGATTTCCCCACAGACTTGTGGCCCGATCGCATTGAGGTTCTCTACTACAGCTATCACATCATGGTTGGCCTCGGCACAATCTTCATTGCGGTGATGGGTCTGGCGGCTCTCCAGCTGGGGCGCAAAAAGCTTTTCAGCTCACGAGGAATACTTTGGCTGCTGATGCTCAGCGTGCCTTTGCCGTACATTGCCAACACCGCGGGCTGGATTACAGCAGAAATCGGCCGGCAACCCTGGCTGATTTACGGCTTGATGCGCACTACTCAAGGCTCATCTCCCCGCGTGAATGCCGGAAATGTTTGGTTTACGCTGATCGGTTTTATGGGGATGTACTCGGTGCTCGCGATTCTTTGGCTTTTTCTCACCTGGCGGGAAATCGAACTTGGTCCAGAACACACCGGCCACTTGCCAGAAGCGGGAAAAGTGGACGATTAGGTACAGACAATGGGAACACTTTGGTTCTGGCTCGTGGCGTTGATGATTACCGCGTATGTGCTGCTCGACGGATTTGATCTGGGAGCCGGGGCCGTACATCTCTTGGTCGCAAGAACAGACCAAGAAAGAAAACAGGTTATCGCCAGCATCGGATCTGTCTGGAATGGAAACGAAGTCTGGCTAATCGCGACAGGCGGCACGTTGTATTTCGCGTTCCCAGCGCTTTACGCCAGCGGCTTTTCCGGATTCTACCTGCCCTTAATGATGGTGCTCTGGCTGCTTATTTTGCGCGGCATCTCCATTGAATTCCGCGACCACATCCGGAGCGCCGTTTGGGACCCGTTTTGGGATTTTCTTTTCTGTGCCTCGAGTCTTCTCCTCTGCGTATTTTTCGGAGCAGCCCTTGGCAACGTAGTGCGCGGCGTTCCCCTCGATGCCTCCGGGTATTTCTTTGAACCTCTGTGGACGAATTTCCAGCTGGGAGAGCGCACGGGAATTCTCGATTGGTACACGATTCTGGTGGGTTTGCTCGCTCTCGCCGCACTGATTGTCCATGGCGCACTGTGGGTGGTGCTAAAAACCACCGGCCCGGTGCGCGATCGCTCTCTTCGAATCGCGCGGCTGAATTGGTGGCTGGTCGTCGCGCTAACGGTCGCGGTGACCGTAGCAAGCTTTCGCGTTCAACCGGCAATTGCGCAGCATTTTCGCAGCGCGCCCTGGGGTTATTTGTTCCCGCTCATCGCGATCGCCGGCTTGGTCGGCGTCCGCTGGGCGACGGCTCGCGCCGACGAATGGACGAGCTTTCTCGCCGCGGGGTGCTATTTGACGGGAATGCTCCTCAGCGTGGTCTTTGGAATTTTCCCCATGGTGCTCCCCGCCCGTAACGCGGAGTATTCGTTGACCGTTGAAAACACCAAAGCAGCCAGCTATGGTCTTAAAGTTGGATTGATCTGGTGGACCCTGGGCGTGATTCTGGTCATCGGATATTTCACCTATCTGTATCGCTCCTCTGCCGGAAAAGTTACCCTGCCGCAGCCCGACAATGAATAACCAAAGGCAACCGGACGCACCCGTTTTACCCTCGCCAACGGTCTACGTGGCAAGTGCGCTACAGTAGTACTGCAGGCGCATTGACCCCATGAAATTTTGCCCGCTAGCTTCTAAGTAGGCGTACGGGTGTACGTTGCCGGTTGTAGCCGCATAAAACGCGGCCGATGCGTTGTCGTCAACGTTTCAAGAAATCGCCGACCGGCGAACTTTCCACCCACCCTTGCAGAAGATGCCAACGCTCACCAAAGCGGGTCGTTACGAAATTTCCGGCGAACTCGGCCGTGGCGCCATGGGTGTGGTCTACCATGCAACCGATCCTGTAATCGGTCGAGCGGTGGCCGTCAAAACTCTGCTCCTCTCCGAAGAAGGCACCGGCCTCACCCGCGCCGAACTACTCGCGAAATTCCAGACGGAAGCACGCGCCGCGGGACTTCTTACCCATCCGAATATCGTGGTTATTTTTGACGCTGGCGAAGAAGACGGCCTCTTCTTCATCACCATGGAGCTGGTCGAGGGCAAAAGCCTGCAAAATCTATTGGACGCTGGACAGATGTTCCCTCTTCCACGCGTCCTGCGAATCATGGAGCAAACCTGCAGCGCTTTGCAATTCGCGCATGACCGCAACATCGTTCATCGCGACATCAAGCCTGCCAATCTGATGTTGACGCCAGACGACACGGTGAAAGTCACCGACTTTGGCACCGCAAAAATCCTGCAATTCGGCACCGTACAGCAAACTGCTCACGTCGTGGGCACTCCCAGCTACATGTCGCCCGAACAGATCAAGGGCAAGGTGGTCGATGGCCGCAGCGACATCTTTTCTCTCGGCGTAGTGCTCTACGAAATGGTCACCGGCGAAAAACCATTTCCCGGACAGAACATCACCACCGTCATTTATAAAATTGTGAATGAAGAGCCGACCGCTCCGCGCGATATCGATTCCTCCATTCATCCCGGGCTGAACGACATCATCATGAAGTCGCTGGCCAAAGAGCCCGCGGCCCGCTACCAAAGCTGCCGCGAACTGTTCGAGGATTTGCGCAATTACCGGTCATTGTCTTCCACATTCAATGCCAACGCCACGCTTCCCGCAGCCGGCGCGTCGCAAAACAACCAGTCCCAGGGCGGCTATCCGGATAACTCGCAACTCGCTACTACATCGCACTCGCTGGCCTCCCGCGCATCCAATCCTTCGCAGACTCCGGTAGTTCGTCGCACTGGAACTATCGCACCCGTGCCCGAGCCGAAGAAAAACAGTGTGCTCGCAACTGTGCTCGCCGCGATTTTTCTGCTGGCGGTGATCGTCTTCGGCGCACAAAAAATTCGTCCCGTTTTTCAAGCAGCCCGCCAGCAAGGTCGTAGTCCCGAGGCGATCTCCGCAGCGCCTCCTCAAACGAGTGCTCCCGATTCTGCCGCAGTGAATCCGGTGACGGGCACGACCACCGAATCAGCGCCGCCCACAAACGTTCCAGTTGAGGTCTCGCCGTCAGCTGATCCGGCTCCATCGGTAGCAAAGATTGCTCAGCCCGAACCCCGGCGTCCAACGGCTGTTAGCTCCAATGCTCTTTCCCCAACCGCCGCCGAATACAAAAATCAAATTCTGCAAATCGCGGACGAAAGAGATTTTCGCAGCCGGCTTTCCATCAAAGGTTCGGGCATGACGCTAATGCTCTCGGGTAAATTGCGGCCTTCCGAACACGGTGAGTTCCTCAAGTTTCTCCGAAATGCTCCCCCTGGGATTCAAGTCATTGATGACATCCAGTACGACGACACGGTCAACTCCACGGCATCCGGCGAAGATTCGTCAAAGCCTCAGCGCATTCAGCCCCAGCCCATCGCACAGGGCTTGTTGGTCACCTCAGAGCCCGCAGGAGCGGACATTTTCGTCAATGGAGACAAGCAACCGAAGCAAACGCCGCTCTCTCTGCCCCTGAAGCCCGGCAAGTACAACATCGTTCTGCGGCTCCCAGGTTACGAAGGCTACTCCGGCTCTGTACAGGTCCGCGACGACGGCCAATCGAAAGTCGATGCCACGCTTCATCAGAAGAACGGTCATGTGGCCTGGGCCCAGGTTGAATCGACGCCAGCGGGCGCGGAAATTTGGGTAGACGGTATTGCCACCGATCAACGAACTCCCGCGCGGGTCGAGATTAGCTCTGGCATCCACAACATAGGGCTCAAGCTGGACGGTTATAAACCTTCTCGCAACGCCATCCAGGCGAGTGAGGGCGGAACCGTTAGCGTTTTCCCGAGTTTGCAAAGAATCAGGTAGCGTTTAACCAAGAACGTAACATTTTCACCCGTACGTCTTATAATAGTTTTAGTACTATAATGCAACAAACTAATTCCTTTGGACTTACATCCAGCTCCGCGGGCCACTTACGTGCGCTTAACTCAAGGGCTTCCGTCCCCAGAGCAACAAGTTGATCTAGCGGCTGACAACGGACCAGGCCTGCGGAATGAGCACTGAATGAGCTTTTTTCAAAATCGAAAGATATTTGAAGCACCGAGTGCTTCGGTTGCTTCTCCATCCGAACGCGGCCCGGGAATCCACGAAGTTCATCACGCGTTACGCGATTTTCAGATTCTGCTCCACACTCGTCGTTTGTATCACCACACCCACCCGAAAAACCTGCAGAGCCTAGAAGCCACTTCCGATTCCCTGCAAAAGCTTGTCCACAAAATGGGCGGACTGGAAATCCGCGTCGAGCGGGACGCTTTAGTCGTACCCAAGCTGAGCGAAGCACCGCTTCCTGATCCCAAAGGCGAGTTGCGGCATCTGGCCGCCGATTTTCAGCTTGCTGGCATCCAAACGCTAGTCGTCCTCCGGCAATTTCATGTAGGCGAACTCGACACGCTTACACAACTCATGCGCGCGGCGTTGCTAAAATCAAAAGAGCCATTACCAAACAAGCGCACTTCCTGGTGGAGCGCGAAGCTGCTGGAATACGGTGTGGAAGGTATCCTGGTGAACGCGCAAACAGATCGTAGAGTGGACACGGTGTTGACCAGTCTCGTCGCGGCGCTGGTGGCTTTTGGCGGAAATTCCGCGAATGAAGACGTTGACCTTCCCATCACTGCGCCCACCGCGGAAAATCTCTCTGATGTTTTGCGGCTGATTGCCCGGCTTACGCCGCCGCTGGAAAGCGCGCGTGGCCTTTCTCCAGAGGAAGCGGCGCGCGCAATTCACGGAGCACTTGCGGAATCCAGTCCTGAAACAGTTCATCTGCTGCTAAACACGATTTCGCAGCACAGCCCGCAGGACACGGAAAAACCGCAATCGTACCTGGTGCGGCTCTCGGAGCAGATCATACTGGAATCGCTCAGCGCCGAACTTACGCAAGGAACGCTCACTCCTCAAGATCTCGGCAAAAATCTTCGCGCACTCGGCAAGGTAATGGTTTCCGCGGGTGCTTACAACGGGCCGCACTCCTCGCAGCATTTGTCTTCGTTGGCGTCGATCTGGGCGGACGACGCGCATTACGAAAACATCACCGAGAGATTCTGGATCGAGCTTCCGCCGCGCGAAAAATCTGCAGTTCTCCGCGGACCTGAAGTTTGGTCTGTCCCGGTGAACGCGGTCCGTTCCGCATTGCTACAACTTGCCGATGCGGGCGCGGACGCTCCTCGCCGCGAAGCACGCAACATCCTTTTGAATTATTCGCGCCGCCTGGAAACCCCCGATCGCGCGGCGCGCCGCACTGTGGCCGCGGGCTTAAAGGAACTCTCAGCGGTGATCGAATCGCTTTGGCCCAATCAATTGCCGGAAGAACTGAACCGCTGCGCGCTCAGAGCACTCGAGCACGAAGCCGTTCCCGAAACTGCAGCGCTGCTTTCGGCTTTTTTGGAAGTGCTGGGACGCATCGCGGTCACGCGCGGCGACTATGCAGGTCTCGAAGGAATTCTGTGTGGACTGGAAAAGCCGCCACGCGAATCTCAGTTCGAACATATGCACGCGTTGGCGCACAGGTTGATCGCGCAGGACCGCTTTCTTCTTTTGGTCGACGCTGCGCTAGCCAATCGCGCCCTGGACCCGGCGCTGCCACGGCTACTGGTGCGCGACCCCGAAAGACTGCTGGACCGCCTCACCTTGCTGATTGCCGATTCTCGCAATACAGAACTACTGCCCGCCATGGCCCGCCTGCTAAGGACCATTGGCGTGCCCGTGTTGAATCTTCTCGAAACTCGTTTATATGAAGCCCGCCGGCAGCGCGTCAGCGCCGCGATCAAATTGCTCGCAGTAACGGATCCGGAAAGATTGCTGCGCGCTTTGCCACGCGCTCTGGCCAGTTGGGAATGGAACCTGCAGGATTTGGCCGTCAGCGAAATCTCACGCCCCGCCAATGCAACTTCCGCACGGTCGGCGGCTTTCATTTTTTCCGCACTGCTCGGTGATGCGCATTCGTTGGTTGTGCCCATGATGATCGATCACATCGGGCTCGCTCACGAGATTTCAGCCGTTCCGCAGTTGATGGACATCGCCGCGGGCGGCCATGAACTATTTCGCGACCAATTCGTGCGCATAAAGGCCATCGAGGCACTGGCCCGCATGCGTATCACCGAGGCTGCCGGGATGTTTCGCCAGATCTGCGAGAAGCGCGATGGACTGGCTTACGCAGAACCGGCTGGAGTCCGCGCCGTGGCCGCTGATGCTCTGGCTCTCTTGCAAGATCATCCAGCTTCGGCACAAGTCCGTTCTGCTTACGAACATAGTTCTCAGGCCGGAGTAACTTTTATCGTTCCTCGCCGCTACGCCCGCATACCGCTCGAATCGCCGCTGCGCGCGCATATCGAAGGCGGCCAGTCGTCCATAGCGCGCGTCAAGTCCATCAGCTTGGGCGGAGCCTATCTCGAATCTCTTAAAAAGTTGCATGTCGGGGATACCATTCAGCTCGAAGTTCGCTCCGGCTTAAGGAAAATTCATTTCACTGCAGTCGTTCGCAATGCCGGGCCCGACGGCAACGGCGTCGAGTTCGTGCACATGAAGAGCGACGATCGCGACAAACTCCGCAAACTGGTGCAAAAGCACTTATAAACACTTCGCGCGGCTGAAATCTCCTCACGTCACTTTCCCATGCCAGGATAACTTTGCACCGCATGTGCTCGTGAATCCCGCGGCATGGCTTGACTGACAGTACGCCAACTTTGCTAATCCGAGTAGTTTGCAGTGGTAAGGTACGATAGTATCAATCCGTTTTTGAGCGGGGCCAACGCCTCGCGACCGCTAGGGGTAGCGGTACTCGCTAGTCTAAAAACTCGGAGGCAGTGATGAAACGCAATCAGCTGGTGTTCGCGTTGTCGCTTTTGCTTGTGCTGATTCTTGCAAATCCAGTTCGCTCCTCCGCGCAGAGTAACACTGCGACTCTTTCCGGTGCGGTAACCGATCCGCAAGGCTTGGGCGTGAAGTCCGCCAAAATCACTTTGGTCAACAAAGCAACGGGAGCGGAACGCACCAGCACCGCTGACGAAAACGGGCGCTATACCTTCGTCAGCCTGGCTCCCGGCATTTACAGGATGACTGTGGACGGCGGCTCCGGCTTCAGCAGCCTTACCGCCGAAGATATGGTCGTCACGGTAGGTGAAGACGCCACTTACAATCCGAAGCTGCAACTCCACGGCGTGCAGCAAACAGTCACGGTCACCTCTGAAACGGCCGCCGTTGAAACCACAAAGTCCGAAGTATCGCAGACCGTTGATCAGCGCCGCATCGAGAACCTGCCCATCAACGGACGCAACTACATCAATTTCACGCTGACCAATTCCCAGACCACTCGCGACGTATCACCCACCATTGGTCCCGCACCGAATAGCGGTTTGAACGTCAGTGGGGCGCGCGCGCGTTCGAACATGGTCACCGTGGACGGCGCGGATGCCGTGGATAACTCGGTGAATGGTATTCGCTCCACGGTGTCACAAGAGGCCGTGCAGGAATTCCAGATGATTCTCAGCAATTACAACGCGGAATATGGACGCGCCACCGGCGGCGTTATCAATATCATCACCAAGAACGGCGGAAACGAATTTCATGGCGATGCCTTTGGCTACTTTCGCAACAAATCATTTCAAGCACGCAACGCTTTCTCCGGCCAGGTTGATCCCGCAACCGGGAATCTTGCGCCCGTCAAGCAAGCCTATACCCGCACGCAGTCCGGCCTCACCATTGGCGGCCCCCTCAAGAAAGACAAGACCTTCTTCTTCGGTTCCTACGAATATACTCAGCGCGAAGAAACGGGATTTTCCAGTATTGGTATCAACAACTTTGGACTCTCGCCGTTTAATTGCGGAAGTGGATGTCCATTGAATGGTTTGCTGCTGACCTCCGACCAGTCCACCGCAGTGCTGGGACTTCTGGGACAAGGTAAAGCTAAGGTTGCGCAAGACTACGCAGTCTTGCTGGGCTCGGCCTCCAGCGTTGCGGTGAATGGCTTGGATCCCGGTGCTCTGGTTACTGCTCTCTCTGGCGGCACAATCACTCCGGTAAATCCTGTCGTCACGCCGGCCCGGGTTTTCTTCCAGGAATTCCCTTTTCCTGTTTCCTGCCCGTCCACGCAAACCGTAAATTCCATCGCGTGCTCGGACTTTTCGCTGGGCCACGGCGCTTTCGTTGGACCCAACGGTTCATTCGTCGCTGCAGGAGCTGTTCCTCTCCCCGCGTCTTACGTGCCTCTGAACTCTATTCGCGGCAATTATCCTGTGCACGAAAAAACCAGCCTATGGTCGCTCCGACTGGATCAAAATTGGAACAGCAGTAATCATTCGTTCCTTCGTTTGGGCCTTTCGCCTTCATTGGTTACCGGACTTCCTTCCACTTCGCAAAATCAGGTTTTCGGCCAAAACTCGGGCAGCCGCGCTGGCTATAATCAATCGCGCGACCTCAACGTAACCTTCCAGCACGACACCGTGACCAGCCCGACATCCGTGAATACCTTCCGCTTTCAATATGCGCGGCGCGGTTTGCATTTCGGTTTCTCGCAACTTCCTGGCGGAGATCAAATCGGCGTCAATATTCCGGGCGTCGCTTATTTCGGCCGCGAGCCATATTCGACAGTGGATCGCATCGAACGCCGCACCGAGTTCACCGATACCGTCGCCAAAATCTGGGGTAAGCACACTTTCAAGTTTGGCGCCGACGTAAATCTGGTTCAGCTGCGTTCCGCAAAAGCGCAAATCTTCGAACTGGATTTCGGAGGCGACGTCAATTTCGGCAGCATTTCCGCAGCGACTTTTAACTCAGAGTTCGCGGGCTTGAATCTCCCCGGTGCCACCAATTTGCAGGCCTACGGCCTGGGAATTCCGACCACGTACATTCAGGGCATCGGCAATTCCAATCAACCATTCGACAATATTCCGTTTGGCTTTTTTGCGCAGGATTCCTGGCGCGTGAATCGCAAGTTGACTCTTAATTATGGCCTGCGCTACGACGTGGAAATTACCCCGTTGTTCGCGCCTGCCACCGCCGTCAACGCCGCCGCGGAAAAAGCTCTGGGCGTTGTCGAAGGCATTCCGCGCGATTACAACAACGTGGCCCCACGCTTGGGTCTAGCCTGGGACCCTGCCGGTAACGGAAAAACAGTCATCCGCATGGGCTACGGCCTTTTCTACGACCATCCGCTTTTGGCGATTGCGTTTAACTCCGTTACCGCTGACGGTGGCCGCTCCGTGCAATTGCTTTCCGCGGGAGGAACCGCTTCGGCCTGCGGACTCGTCACGCCAGATTGTGCCGGCTCCGGGGGACCCGGTTCCGATACTCCCGGAAACTTGAACGGTTCTTCGATCTTTCAGGGAGCGCTCAACACGGCTTCAGCCGACGCGGCGTTTGCTCCATTAAGCCTCGCCTACCTTCCGAACCAGCAACGGTTCAATCCCACTGCCGCAAACTCGCTGTTCGCAAATCAAAACTATCTGACCGCCGGCTTCCCGCTGCCAATTCTTCCCTTCACTCTGCCCGTGGCGGCGAATTTCAAATATGGTTACGCGCAACAGGGAAACCTCACCATCGAACGGCAACTCGCCGGCTCCTGGACCATCAGCGTCGGCTACCAATACACCCGCGGCATTCACCTGAATCGCCCAGTGGATGTCAACTCCACCGATCCGCGGTTACTGGACCGGAATGCTCTCAACGCCGTGGCTTCCGGTCTGAGCGTAAGCAATCCCGTTACTGTCGTTGTTCCCTCGGGAGCACCGGGCGCATGCGTGAATACGGGCACAGGAAGTATTGCTCTGATTGCACCAGGAGCTCTCGGTCAAGGCTTTGCCGCGCCAGGCTGCAATCCACTCGCGGCCGTTGGTCCGGTCGGAACGCCTGCTTTCTTCAATTTCTTCCGGCCTTCCGGACCGAATCCGTCATTTGCCGCAGCCGCCGGCGGCTACGCTAACGAAGTGGCGCTCGCCCATCTTGCCGGCTATCCGGTTGGCTTCGGCGTTCCGGTCCCGTTCAACAGCGTCGATGCGCAACTCTCCGACGCCAGCTCCTGGTATCACGCGCTCACCGTTAATGTGCAAAAACGCGTTTCGAAAGGCTTCGAACTGCTCTCCAGTTACACTTGGTCGCACTCCATCGACAACGGCACTGACTTACAGTCCACACTCGAGCCACAAGACAGCCGCTTCCCATTTTTGGAGAAATCCAATTCCGTCAACGACCAGCGCCATCGCTGGGTCACCAGCGCCGTTTTTCAGACCGCTGCCGGCAGGGGCGGCGATAACGTCTGGAAGCACTTCATCGGAAACTTTACTGTGGCGCCGATCATCGAACTTTCCTCCGGCCGGCCCTTCAACGTCATCACCGGAACGGACACGCGTCTGGACCTCGGCGCTTCCCAAGCGCGGCCATCGGTCGTTTCCAGCGGTGGCACGACCTCGCCCTTCATTCCCGGCGTGCAATTCGCTCCCGCTGACGTTTGCCTTGCTAACGATGGCTCCACTTTTGTCGTGCCCTTTTTCACTCCACCGGCAGGTTGTAACGGCAGCCTGGGCCGCAACGCATTCGTTAGCCCAGGTTTCTTCCAGGTTGATTTGCGTCTATCTAAGCAGATTCCCTTCGGCGAACGCCTGAAACTTGATCTGATCGCTGACGGCTTCAACCTCTTCAACCGCACCAACGTCGCGGCGGTCAACCAGCTCTGCGAACCGATTCCTGGCGGAGGAACGTGTTTCGCCGGTCAACCCACGGCAGCCTACGACGCGCGGCAATTCCAGTTCGCTCTTAAACTACGCTGGTAGCGCATGGCCCGTTTCTAATATGGTCTTCTCGTTTTCCGCGCGGGGACCTTCTTGTTTTGCGCACTTGCCGAAATATTTCATCCGCGTAAAGTAGAAGTACCGTTTCCCGTCATCACGGGGAGAAATACATGTCAGGAATTCTTATTGCCGGACTGCTGGTGGTCGCAGCTCTTGTCATTGGGATGGCGCTTCAGAGTCTGGGCGCGCAGAAAAAAAGCCAAGTCATCGAATCGCAGATGAGCGAACTGCGCCACGACCTGCAGTCCGTCGCCACCGCGCAGGCGCAAGCCACCGGACAGATCACCACTCTCGCCAGCACCGTCACCCAGCGGCTCGATATGGTCGGCAAATCTCTTACCGACGGAGTGGTGCAGTCCGCGGCGATTTCCGCGCAGGGTCAGTCCGCCATGCGCGAAGAACTGAAAAGCACGCAAGGCATGATGGAGCGCATCCACAAACAACTCGGCGAATTTCAGGAAGTCAGCCGGGGCCTGAGCAACGCTCAGCAATCGCTCGAATCTGTCCTGGGAGGAGCGAAAACGCGCGGCATCCTCGGTGAAGTCACGCTCGAGCGGTTGCTTGAGGATTCCCTGCCGTCCTCGCAGTACACTTCGCAGTACCGTTTCGCCAGCGGCGAATGTGTGGACGCTGCCATCTTTCTTCGCGACAAAAAAATTCTGGCCATCGATTCCAAGTTTCCGCTGGACGCCTTCCGGCGCATCCAAACTGAAGGCGAAGAAGCTCGCCGCGGCTTCATCACCGCCGTAAAATCGCATACCGACTCCATCGCCAAGAAATACATTCTTCCCGCTGAAAACACCCTGGACCTGGCGCTGATGTTCGTTCCGTCGGAAAGCGTGTACTACGAACTGCTGCAATGCGCGGACAGCAAAGGCCTGCAGCTTGACGCCTATTGCCGCGAGAAACGCATCGTCGCCGTTTCTCCCAACACCCTCTACGCGCATCTCTGCGTCATCGCCATGGGCTTGCGCGGAATGCAGATCGAGGAAAATGCCCAGCGTCTGGCCGACGGGCTAGCCGGACTGAAGAAACATTTCGCTAATTTCTCGGAAACCTTCGAAAAAATCGGCACTCATCTGAAAAACGCGCAGCAAAGTTATCAGGAAGCCGACAAACGCCTCGACAAAACCGGAACTGCTTTGGAAGGAATGCTGGAGCCGGTAGAACCGTCTAAGGCGCTGCCCGGCACCGAAGCCCAGGAATCTCTGCCCATTGCCTCACTGTTCGCCAAAAACGGCGGCTAATAACAAAGTACGCGCCGGGCCAGAGCTTTGCTGCACATCTAAGTCTTGCTTCGAATCGCCCACGGCATCAGTCGTATCGATACCAGAATATTTCCATGCTGTTTTCCGGTCAGCGGAAAACTGGCCACATTTTCAGCTCCTCCGCTCGAAAGCGCTTTCGCTGGATTGCCTCCGGCGAGCTCCGCAATCTCCGGCGCCAGATTGCGCGCCTCCAGCGTCACCTTGTCGCGCGTTCCCTCGATCCGAACCGACAGCGTGCGCTTTTGTCCCGGCTGCATTGGCGAAGTATCCGCCTGCAGCCACAAGGACAAAAAAGTCAACCGTGCCGCGCTCGCCGGTCCTTTGTTGCACGTGACAGTCACATCGGCAGGCCCCGGCTGCAAATCCTCCGGCGGCAAGATGGTTATAGATTCGGACGACGACGCCATCACCAGCGCCGCCTCGCCATTCACCTGCACCGTATTCTTGTCCGCATCACCGCAAAATCCATGACCCTGCAGTTCGAACCGATCGCTCAGCGAAGCAAAGTGCGGCGCCTGCAGCACCGACGGCGTGCTCGCGTTCGCCGGTGCCGCAATCACCAGTGTCTGTACACGGCCCGTCCGCCCTTGAATCGTGGCGTACAACACGCCCGGGGTCAGTGGCGCGACGAATAATCCCCTGCCCGTAGCGTTTGTCGTTACATGATCCCCGTTTGAAAACGCAATGGTCACTCCCGGCGTCAACCGGCCATTCATATCCAGCACCGCTAACGTGGTGCGGTCGCCAGAAATCATTTTTCGCGGCACCAGCAGAATCCGCGCGTTCTTCGCCGCCGGCGCTGGCTGTTCTTCCGCAGCTGCAACGGCCACGACGCACGACGTGAGCGTCGCCATTAACATCGCCAAGATCCGCGGATTCATGAAGGTCATTATAGGGCAGCCATTGTAGGCGAGAACGATACTACGAGGAAGCTTTGCCGACCTAGCCGAACTTTCTCAGTTGGGCGCTTCTGAGCCGGTTAAGTTCTTTGGAATCAGGCGAGGTTATTAAAAGGTCTCCACCACAAATAGCCTCCTACCGGACAGTTTGTACCTCGATTTCATAGCTCTGTT
>Ga0185299_10001938_pt1 | contig 35096 bp, 59 predicted proteins | sample PaiPotPPA55metaG_FD_128002 | JGI IMG/M metagenome (GOLD analysis project Ga0185299, IMG submission 128002) | Iron sulfur acid spring bacterial and archeal communities from Banff, Canada, to study Microbial Dark Matter (Phase II) - Paint Pots PPA... ...
GCATGGGTCAAGGGCGGCAAGCCCGTCGATCACGCGCTCGAGCTGCTGCGCCGGGCCGGGTTCGACGCCGCCGCGGGAGGAACCGCGCTCTTTACCAAATGGTGGAACTCGGCGGCGGTTCGAGGGCGGCGCAAGGCGTTGCGGCCCGACCTCGACAATCTCGCCTCGATCGCCCGTGCCGCCGATGACGAGATCGCCCGCGAACGCGAGGCCGAAGCGGCGGCGCGGCAGCAGCGGGTCGACGCCGCGCTGCTCGATAATCCCTTTGGCAAGATCCCGATCCGCGGCAATGGCCGCGTCGATCACACCATCGTCGCGGCATCGCGTGGCAAGAACCGGCAGCCCGCGGGCGAGGGGGCAACATGAGGATCCCCGCCCGGCTCACGCGCGCGACGGCACAATCCTGGAGGGGACCGGACACCGAGATCCTGACCCGCCATCGGGCATTCATCCGGGCCTTGCCGTGCCTCTGCTGCGGCAAGCCGGCGCCGTCGGAATGCGCACCTCTCCGCACGCATGCTCGGCTCGGATTGGCGTCGAGCGGCCGGTATCTCGTGCCGCTGTGCGGCCCGGCGACGATTTGGGCGGATTGCTGCCACAGCCGAAAGCATTACCTCGGCGCGACGCGCTTCTGGTCGAGGCTCGGCATCGAGCCCCGTGGTGTTGCCTTCCGGCTGTGGCAGGTCTCCGGCGATCTCGAGGCCGGTGTTCGTGTCGTTATGCAGGTCCGACGGGTGATCGCGGCATCGCGTACACATCCGAATGAGAGGGACGGGCGGGCGGGTTCGGCGAGTCAACCCGCGAGCGATCCTGCTGCCGCACCGCGTCGCACATTAGAGCCGTTTGCGATGGCGCAAATGTCATCGGATGGCGCTTGCCTCGGGGAGCGCCGTTGATGAGACTCCCCGACCGCCGGCAACGGCTCAAGATGGGCGTACGGGAGCCGATCCAGAAGATCTGGCCGCGGCACCGCCGCTGGGTCAAGGCGCATGGCTGCTGCGTGCCGGGCTGTACGGCGCAGAATATCGACTTTGCGCATCTGCGCTCGGCCGCGAACAGCGGTACCGGACAGATGCCGCACGACATCTTCGGCGTCAGCCTCTGTCGTGCGCATCACGATGAGCAGCACCGTATCGGCGCCGTCACCTTTGGCAAGAAGTACAAGATCGACCTCTGGACCTTGGCGGCCGAGTTCGCGCGGCGCAGCCCGGATTGGCAGATGCGCGCTTCGCTGCGGATCGTGTCTCCGCCGCGGTTGCAAAGCAGTCCCGATCCGCACTAGCCGATGCTCCAAGCCGTTGCTTCGGAAATCGAGCATGAGCATAGTTGGCCCGAACCCGATTTGAGCGTGTTGCAGCCGGGCCGGCCACGCTCGCCAGTGCTCCCCATCACCGCCTTCGGGCCAGCCTGGGCCCAATGGATCGGTAACGCCGCCGAGGCCGCGGCATGCCCGCCTGACTATGTCGCAGCGCCGTTGCTCGCAACGGCCTCGGCGTTGATCGGCAACGCCCGCTGGGCGCAGGCCACCCCGGGATGGGCGGAACCGCCGCATCTCTGGCTCGGTGTCGTTGGCGAGAGCGGCAGCGGCAAGAGCCCAGGCGCGGACTGCCTGATGCGCGACGTAATGCCGGAGATCGAGCGTCGCATGCGCGGCGATTTCCCGGACCGGCTGCGGGGCTGGCGTGTCCAGATCGAGCTCGACAGGCTCGCGAAAGAGAGATGGCGGCAGGAACTGCGCAAATCCCGAATCCGTTGTGCCGTTCATCCACCCGCTCCCGTCCTGGTGACGGCACGGCCTGAGCCGCAAATGCCGCGGCTGCGCCAGCACGATGTGACAATCGAGAAAGTCGCGGAGCTGCTCTCTCATGCAGCGCCAAAGGGCCTTCTAATCGTGCGTGACGAGCTGGCCGGCTGGATCGCCGGCATGAACAATTACAATGCCGGTGGTCGCGCCTTCTGGATCGAGGCTTATGGCGGACGGCCTTATCTGGTGGAGCGCAAAGCAAGCCTGAACCCGATCATCGTGCCCTGCCTGGCGCTCGCGGTTTATGGTGGGACCCAGCCCGATAGGCTGGCACGCTTGTTGCGCGAGCCGGATGACGGGCTCTTGGCCCGCATGCTCTGGGTCTGGCCCGAGCCGATCCCGTTTCGTCTGGGGCAGCAAACCCCGCGCGCGGACTGGGCGATCGCGGCACTCGACCGGCTGCGCGAGATCGATCTGCAGCCCGGCCATCCGCCGCGTGCGATCCTTGTGCCCTTGGCGGTTGAGGCGCGCGGTTCACTCGAGCGTTTCGCTCAAGATATGCAAGACCGGCAGAAGGGGGCCGGGCCGTTCCTCAGTTCGGCACTGGGCAAGGCACGCGGTCAGGCACTGCGGCTCTCGTTGGTTCTTGAATTTCTCTGGTGGTGTGGTGAGCAGGGAATTTCCGCACCGCCGACCCGCATTAGCGCCAGCGCGTTCGCCGCCGCTGCAGGCCTGATCAGCGATTATTTTGTACGCGCGGCTGAGCGGCTCTATGGCGAGACGTCGGCGGGTGACTGCAATGCCGCCATCTTGGCGCGCTGGATCATGACGAGCCGGACGGGCGAGATACATGTGCGCCATTTGCAACGGGTCGTGCGGCTGCCTGGGTTGCGCACAGCCGGTCAAATCCGCGACGCGGCCGAGATCCTTGTCGGTGCGGGATGGCTACTGCGACCGGCGCCGGCCGGGCGTTTCGGGCCGCGTGCGCGTTTTTCATACGCCGTCAGTCCGCGATTGCGAGCGGGACTCGCGTAAGTCGGGGAGCATTGCGGGGCATGTCGCAAGTCTCGGACGGATCCGAAGCGTCCGGTGCGTCCACGGTGTTATGAAGGCACCGCCACGGTGCGGCGGATGCAGCGGAAGGTTTCCTCGCCGGTGTGAGGCGCAGCAATCTATCCGTCACGCGGCGCACAGGACTCAGCTCGACCCGTTACTGTCCAGGAGGCGTGCCGATATCGGCAGTACCGCTCGTGGTCTGGCTTTCATTCGAGATTGCGGGTGGATGCGAAAGGGACGAGTGTAGCCCACCGGCAGCAGGCTTGGTCCCCACCATCAGGCGAATCACATTCGGGGCCAGGTCCTCGAATATAGTGACACTGCGCGCCGGTAGGATATGGAGGTCCACCAGTGTGTCTACCAAAGCAGTCAATGATGGTGGCGGTACATTGTCCGGTGGCGGTTCTCTGTAGAGCACGTCGACACCAGTGGGATTGCTGGTGAAAGAACCCTGATTGATACTTGTTACGGTCCAACCCGCTTCTATCGCAACCGAGAGGAAGTCGCTCGCAAACTGCTGCCCTTCGAGATCCCCCAATATTGAAGTGATCTCGAGCTGTTGTCCGGGGAATGCCGATAATGCGGTGATCAGAGTCTGTTGGTCGAAACTGCTTAGGCTTCGTGAGGATTGCCGGCGCTGTGTATCTTTGAGCTGCTCCTGGAGCTCAGCCAACTCGCTCCGATAGCGCTCCTCGGCCTCTTGCTGCTCCTGGTCCCGCCTTGCAACAGCGTCACCTTCGGCTGCACCGATCAGCGCGTACTTTCGGTTGTCATAAGTGAGCGCCATTCCCTCCGCGACCACCAGTAAAGCCAACACCACCATAGCCGCGATATGAAGGCTCTGGCCGATCGAGCCCACAGCCTCGATTGAATTCCATCCCGGTAAGATAGCCATTGCTGCCGTCCCCCAACAGCGATCGTGATGCCCCGCCCCAAAACGCTACGGCCGGCGCGTCATTCGCTCAGGCCGTAGCGCGAGTTAAGAAACCAAGTGGCGCGATGTCAGGGCGGTCGCTACCCGACTTGGGCTCGCTTTAGAGGTGAAGTTGCAGCAGTTTCGTGCCTAATCTCCCCGGAGATTTTGCCGCCACGTTCAATCTCAAGTTCGCCATACGCAATCGTACCAGAGACTCGCCCGGTTGCTCGGACGAGCAACCGCTTTCGAACCGTGAGATTACCTTCGAAAGAACCCTGCACATCGGCGTCATCGGTCGTGCTTTCGCCGTTGAAAACACCCCCATCCTTGATAATCACGTTCGGACAGTCTGCCAACTTTGCTTCAATCTTGCCCTCGACGATAAGGCGATTGCACGACGTGATCTCACCCTTGACCGACACCCCGGGTCCGATGATCAGCGTGCGAACATCGGCCTCGGTGCTGCGCGGCAGTGGCTGAGCTTCGGTCGCATGCTGCGGCGGAGAAGTATCAACGGGCGGGACTGATTCCGTTGATTTCCAGAAAGGCTCTGTTGGTTTCAAGGGCGGCTTTTCGACTTGATTGGTGTCCTTCGAACCGGGCAAAGAACCGACCTGGGCGCCCGATCGAGTTTGCGACCCAAACATTTATCCCTCCAGCTGTTCGAATTTCCGATCTAACCCGGTAAAGACATCAGTAACTTTAATAATCGGTTAATTCAGCTAAGGGGTCTCAAAACAAAATCGGTTATTTCACAGGGAAGCGGGCTGGAAAGCTCAAGCACCCCATGATCGGTCGCTGGCTCGAGAAGCCCATGACACATGCGCCAGCCGGAAACATCCCGCTGGTTCAGGTCAGCGAGTTTAACGACTGAGCACAGCAACGAGACCGGTAATGGCACCAATTAAGCCGGTAGAAGCTGCCATCCACATCAGTTTCGCCTGAGCAGCTTCCCGCCGGTGATTTTGTTCAACACGGATTGCGGAGAGCAGCGACGACAGCGCCTCGCGTTGGAGGCAAAACCCACCAGTTATCCGCCCAATCTCCCATTCGCCATCAGGATCTTGAATTTCCGGGATGGGCAACAAATACCTTTCAGCCCGGGCTATGATGTGCTGCGAATAAAGCTGATGAATTTTCTCATCGAGGGTGCCGAGTTCGTATATTTCGTTGTCGCTTAGCTCGCGAAGCTGCTCGGCATCGGCATGGAGCTTCCGATATTCGTCGCGGCGCGTCTCATAGAGATAATAGATGTTTGATCTGGCGCGTTGTAATTTCTTCAGCGCCAGCCGGAAGCGCATTCGCTCGGAAAAGGGGAAGGTGAGCCGGATCGCTTCGAATGCGTGCTGCAGCCGCTGCGCGGCGATGTTGATCCAACTCGGTAGGATCGCATCCAGCCGCCGGTAAGCACGCTGAACAACAGCGACGTTAGTTCCGCCCTCCGCTGATGCGACATCAGCCATAATTGGCTCCTCCTCTAACACGCTCGCTTCTGAACAAGCTTCGGCAGCGCTCGAAGCTTAAGCCGAGCTAGCGAACATAAAGGAAGAAGATCCCGATCAACAAAATGACGCCAAAGATTCCTTCTTCCAAGCAGTTACGAGAGCGCAATTAAAGAGGCCGGCCTACACAATGAGCGAATCGCCATAGAGCGTTCCTTAGTCTCGCAGATCAAATTTACCTCTGGGTGATTGGTGCTCACACCGCAGCTCGTCCAGCCCCGCGCTTTCTCCGAGCCACTGGGTCTCGGGCTGGATCACCGGTATCGCGCGGATGGGCGACCCGGGCGCTCGATCGGCTGCGCGAGCTTGATCTCCAGCCTGGTACTCCGCCTGTTCCGATCCGGGTGCCGCTGACAGCCGAAGGACGCGGCTTGATCGAGACCTTCGCTCGCGACCTGCAGGAGCGGCAACAAGTTGCCGGGGTCTTCTCACGCGCCGCGTTGGGGAAAGCGCGCGGCCAGGCGCTGCGGCTGGCCCTTGTCCTGGAAATGCTCTTGTGGTGTGGCCAAGATGGAGCGTCGCCGCCACCGAGCCGGATCAGCGTCCGCGCCTTGACCAGCGCAGCCGAGCTGATCGGTGACTACTTTCTGCCAATGGCCGAGCGGGTCTACGGAGATCAGGGGGCGCCAGCGTGTCGACGAAACGCCGCGACGCTGGCGCGCTGGATCCTCGATGCGAGACCGACGGAAGTGCACATTCGGCATCTGCAGAGAGCGGTTCGGCTGCCCGGCTTGCGCACCGCCGGGCAGATTCGCGAGGCCGCCGAGCTCCTCGTTGCGGCGGGTTGGCTCTATCCGCCGAGACCGAGCACACGTTTCGGGCCCCGAAAACGGATTTGTTACGCCCTGAATCCCCGACTCCGGCTGGAAACCGTGTGAAATCAGTACATAGGGCGCATTGTCCCATCATGCGCAACGGAAGCATCGGAGCACCGGCCGAACGCGAATCGGCTTACAGTAGTGTCCAAATCTGTCCCCATTGTCGTGGGGCCTATTTTCTCCCACCGCGAATGGACGCGCCGGCGAACTAGGTGTTTAGTCCCGGGGCCTTGACGATGCATTATTTTGTCCCGCATGGAGGGATGCACTTTGGGCCAGGTTCTTCGCGGCGACGCGAAGCGCGATTAGGTGTAGCCGCGCTCGTCTTGGCATCCACGGCTGCTCTAATGCTGGCTTTCAGCGGGGGTAGAGGAACCAAAATCAGGCCATTGTGTCCACAGCGTCATGGCCGGAAAATTCCTGAGTCTCCTCAACGCTGCGCCGACCCGTTCTCAGAGGTAGCTTTTACGTTTGCTCGTCGAAGGTCGATTTGCCGATTTCTCATCCTACCCAGCTCTTCCACGCTTCGTAGCAAACCGCATAACCGGCTGATCCGATTCGGAAAGCGCTGATGCCGCTTCGGCGACTTTGACAGGCCTGTTTTGGATGATTCTTCTAGGGCGGCGCTGGCTTTTTGCCTGCGCTGCCCATCACTAGAGGGAAATCTGAAATGGACGACGACGAGAAGAAAGCGCAACGGAGAGGCCGCCCATTTACGAAAGGGGAAAGTGGAAACCCTTCCGGTCGGCCAAAAGGCGCACTGAACAAGAGCACATTGATGGCCGAAGCTCTGTTGGCGGACAAGACAGGACTCGTTATGCGCAAATTGTTTGAGGACGTAGAAAGGGGGGATCGTGTGGCGATTCGTTTTTGTGCTTCGCGGCTCATTCCAGCTCAGCGCGAGCGACCGGTCGAACTCGAACTAGGAGAGTTGCGCAACGCAGCCGATGCCGAGGCAGAATACGCCAAAATTTACAAAGGTGTAGCAGATCGCGATATGTCGGCGACTCAAGGAGAGAAAATGTGCAGGATCATTGATGGTTTTCTTAAGGTGCGCCGAGCCGCGAAAGGCGAACGGCCCATTAAAGATCGGATGTTCGAAGAATTGTTTCCTATACCCGAAGCACTTAAGATGAGAACGAAAGAAGCCCGACAAGAGAATAAGCCATGAAGATTTGATACGGGTGCGATAAGGGCAACTTGGATGCAGGTGGGTGTAGATTGCCGAACTCGGAATGCCGTTCGGCCTTGCGGGAGTTTCCCGATGCAGATGCTCGCGCAGTCGGCCGAGATCACGCCAGACCGGCATCATACCAAACGGATGTATGTCATTGACACGTATCCAGTGCCGCCTTCGGCGCCAGCGCAGGTCCCCGCTGTATTTCCGCTGTATTTTACAGCGGAGCCGGTCGCTGGGCGCCGTCGGCAGTCGCTGGGCGAGGAAGGTCGATAGGCAATCGCTTGGCCGGCTCGAGGACGGACCGGGCCTATGCCGGGCGGGCTGACCGCTACAGGGAGAGCCGCGGCCTTTAACGCGTAGCCTGGCCTACGAACTCGGTTTCGGTGCGGTCGGTCTCGGTAAGGTGCGGTCGGTCTCGGTAAATAGACGTGCTAGAATTGCAGCTAGGTTGCAGAGTTCCAGGTGGCCATCGTGGGTATCCGGTCTTCTTTTTTCCGCAGCCAATTTACAGATGTCGAGAATTTCCCGGTATGCTGGCCAGTTATCGGTAACCTTTTGTCGAAGCGTGGTGGCAGATGGTGACAGGGGTTAATTTCACCCGGTTGCTAGGTTCGAGCCTGGCGTCGGCGGCTATGCTCTGCGCATTTTCGGCAATCGCCTAGCATGCCTTTCAGGTACGGTCGGCTCATGGGGCATCGGCAACGGTCTGGTTCCCCGGTGTATTGGGTCCGGGCATTGTTACTCCCGGCCAAGGCGCTCGCTCTTAGGGGCATTCAAGAAATCATTGATGCGCGCCCGATGGCGAGCGAAAGCCAAACCGGCCCGGGGATTATCGAGCGCATTGCAACGCTGATTTTCTATCCGCTAAACCCGGGCGATTCCTTGGTCGCCAGTGGCCGCTTTGTCGAGGAGCTTGTCTGTCCCGGCCGACCTATGCAGCTATTCAGTAACCCCAGTAAAATCCCCGACGCTGCTGGCGGTTCAGCTGGTCCGCAGCGCCGTTATCGCCACATGACGGCCGGTTCCACGGTTCGTGACCGTCGCCGTAAAACGGACGATAATAACCGTACCGGTTCGGCACGCAGCGGCCCCAGCGGTTCGGATGCGCAACCTTGTCCCACAATCCGATCACCGCGTCATCAACATAGGCTAATTCAAGCCCTGCACAAAACCGGATCGCTTTCACCGCAACGAAGCGTACTGCCCGCCACAGTTCCCCAAACGAAAGCGACCCGGCGGAAGCCACGCTAGTCTTTTTTCGGCGCGAGTTTCACAAACCAATTCTGTTTTGCATCACAGCCAGATTTTGCGCCGGAGTTTGAAGTCAGCGAAATCCTGTGGATAACCTGCGCGTTCGGGAACGCGCCTAGTTTACCTCCTGTTAGATGGCCAGGGCGCGGCGCTTCACCTCACCGCAGGCCGCGCGGGCGGGGCGCTGTTGCAGAGAGTTCCGCCCGCTTTTTGGCGCGGTGCACACCTGAGTCACGCATGACAGCTTATCGTGCTGGTCAAATCGATCCGACTACGGACCGCGCCGCGGCATATGTCCTGACAGCCTTCCAGGCCGCCGAGCGCGATGGTTTACCGGTCGCGGATTGCTACCAGGCGGCCGTTGAGGCTTGGTGGCGCGCTCATCCCGACCAGACGCGGAAGTACGCCGCTCGGCAGGCGGTCGATGTCATTCTCGCCGCCAAAACGAGCCTGCGAGTCGAGGATGCGTGACGGCCGAAACAGCGACGGGCGTTTAGCCGTGCGACAGCACGAGCCAGCGTTAGTTTTTCCGGACGGACATTACGCGGAAGAATGGCGCGTCGAGTGGATCGATCCACAGGGCGAAATAGAAGTCACGATCTTCGCCGGCCCCAACGCACGCGAGCGCGCCATCCGGTACGCGGATCGCCAATACGGTCTTTTCGAGGAAGTCAGCCTGGAGCACCCGTAGTCACCGGGTTTGAAGCCGCTACGGCTTGTATCCCGGTATCGCTAGGGGCAAACAAGCCCCGCCGCACGAGGCAACGGGGCTTGGAACGCGGAGGAGGTAATTGCGTTGCGAACAGCGCGCGGCCGCGCGCGTTCCCAAGAAGAAGCTGGGCGAGCAATTGCGCCAGCCCGCCCGGCAAGTTGCCGTACCAGCTTCATACCGAACGACGCGAAGGCGGGTGACGGTCAATCGCGGCGACGGTTTCCAACCAAGTCCCAATGCTTCGCCCGATGCTCGTGATACTCGGCGCGCTCGACCAACTCGATTAGTGCTTTGCGCTGCTGTTCAGCGGCGACGGATAGCCGCTTCGCCTTGTTGCGGTGCCAGCGGGCGAACCAGTTCGGCATAGTGGAGCGGCTTTGGCGGTGATCCTTGCGGGAGCTAACGCCGCCGCCTGCCGCCTCGCAGGTTTTGATGGAGCAGGCTAGGCTCGGCGCTCGGCCTTGAGCCGAATGCGTCGCGACCGCTGGCTACGCGGTGGCCGGGTTGACCTTCGCCAGAATGCTCCTGAGCCGTCGATCGCGTCGCGCAGCACGAGTTCGGCGCGCTCGTCTTCGGTCAGGTCTAGCAGGGGCATTTGCCTCGAATACATGGCAACGCGGCGCGGCAAAGGTGAGTCGGACCCGACTGGAAGAAACATATGTTGGCGCCAGCTTCCCCGCGATCTACTACCATACGAGCATGAGCGCGTCCCCCGACGCGCTGGAGATCATAAATGCACCCCAGCAATACCCGCCACCATCCGGCGGCAGAGAAGCTGCGCGAACTTGCCTCATGGTATCGTGAATTTGCCGAGCGTGCCGGAAGCACTACGATCTGGGAAGCGCGCTTGCGTACGGCCGAAGATCTCGAAACGGAAGCGGATCGGCTGGGGTCGAGTCCCCGATAGGTCGCGATCAGGGCTGTCTCCTTGTTGCCTGCGGTCGGCGGGCAGGTCGATTAGCTGCCACTAGGCGGCTTGCGTCGTTCCAGCCAGAGTGCGATCAGCACCAAGCGCGATGCGAGCACGAGCACAACGAAGGTGTACCAAGCCATCGCCGCATCATGGACAGCGAATATAAAAACTGACTGAACGTGCCTGCTCGACGGCACAACAGGCATCACGTCGCCTGCGCCACGGAATGCGCTTCGAGGCGGCGGAAGTTCATCTAGGAGCCGCGAGGAAGTGCTGGCGCACATCGAAGCGATAGCAGAACGTCGTCTGTGCCGGACAGGGCTGTTGATGGTCCTGGTTTACCGGGTGGGAGTGCACTGACGCGTGGGGCTGTTTCGCCCACGTCCGGTCGATCGGCCACCCGAGTTGTTCCATCTGGACAAGCGAAACGTCGGATTCGGTGTCGATGGCTGTTTGCAAGGTAAGGTGCGTATGCCGCTGCGACTGGAAATTGATAATGCCTCGACGACCACAACGCGCTGCATGGCCATTGCATTTCTTTGTAGAAGCTGCAGCTGTTGGCATACTGGTCTTAGCCGCTGGCCTCGGCTCCGCGCCGAGCGATGCTCAGAGCTTCCCATGCCGGTATGCTCGCTATGCCGACGAAAAAACGGTCTGCCATGACCCGAGCCTCGGACAGCTCGATCAGCAATTGGCAGCGGTTTATCGCCGGGTCATGCTCAAGCTGCCGCGGCACGAGGCGGAGCGACTCGACAAAAACGAGGATCTGTTCGTCATCGCTCGTCATCGTTGCGGCGAGGACCGCGCCTGCATCGAACAGAGCTATCGTAATCGGATTCAAGAGCTGCAGTCGGCCTTGTCCGAGGAGGCGCCCGATCAGAAATCCGAGCGGCAGGCGCAATCCAAGCCTTCGGACCTGCAAAAGGCGACAGGCGACGAGAGCACGCAGGAGCAGCCAAATGCGGCCGCGCCGAGCGGCGGAGCCAAATGATCAATCCGGCGCCATCGCGTTGATCCCTCCTAGAGGGCGCAGCGCGTGCCTTCGATGTTCGATGCTGCTCTTGATCCGCAGCTTCGGCCACGGCGGGAGCCCGCCCGAGGGACCGCGAGATCAAGTGAGGGCAACAAGGCACGAATGATCTCGTTTGTTTCTACTGAACATCGGCTGAGGAGGTCGCATTGGACGAGATACCGAGGCATCAACGCAATGAGGGTGAGGGCAATAAAACCGCGGCTCGCGAATACAACGAAGCCCAGCGGCGCTTCGCGGAGTCTGGCAAAGTGGAGGAGAAGGCGCGGGAAGCGGAGAGGGCCACGAGCGGCCCGGAGCGCGTAGAGCTTGAGCGCGCCGAGGCAATCAGAAAGCGGGGCTCGGCGAGCACTCCCGAAAGGCTATCGCGGCGTGCACGGGAACAAACCGCCCGCGCAGGCGACTACCTAGCCCGCAACGCACATGAATATCCATTCGAGGCACTTCTCATTGCCGGCTTAATCGGCTACGGGCTTGGGTTCCTGATCCATAGAAGCTGGTCCAATGAGCTATGGGTGAAGGGCCATTCAGGTGAGCCGAATTCCGCCCCCGTGAGTCATTCCGGCGACATCCTCCGGCCTCTTGAATAGGGCGCGCGTTCAAGTCATGCCGGTGCTGGCTTTCGGCTTAGGGCCTTGACTGTGAACCTGAACAGCCCGGTCAGCGTGGCGCCGAGGCCAACTGTTCCGATCGGCCAGCTCGGCAGCGGCATCGGCGATCACGAAACCAAGCTCCCTCGCAGCCGAATTGACTCCGGCTTCAGCGTGCCTTCCGCTCTGCTGTGGGATTCGCCGCGAATCCAGCTGAAAAACCTTCAGGCGCTGCGGCTTCTCGCCGTGCATCTGGCTATCGATCACGACCGAGATGGCAACGCTGGCATCCTTTCCAGCTAAGCGGCGGCGATGACCTTCATTGATGCTCCGGAACGCGCCCGAGACGATCAGGGCCCGGCCATCCGGTTCCGGACCGGCGTCGTCCGACTGGACGGCGTTGTAACCAAGACCACGCAACTGCTCCGTGACCGTTTCCGCCAGGACAAAGGCGGTTGCACGGGCGAGGGACGCGGCTCGACGGTCCGCGGGCACGCCCGGTCGCCGCCGGTCGAGGGAAAAACCGAGGCTTGGGTCGAGAGCAACTATCCGTATCGACGCGGCGAAGCGGCGCACGATGATCGGTTCGGAATGCGTCGGCGCCGGAGCCTCGGGCTCGTCCGCGTAAGCCGGGAAACCCAACAGCAAAAGCACCGGGACTGCGATCAAGCACAAGCGCATGGTCTCCCGAACGCTGAGCATTGGTAGGCCTTATGCGACTCAGGCGGGTATGATCTCCAGCGCTACGATGGCGGCATCAAACGCGGCCACTACATCGGCGTGCGTGCGGCGCGGATCGTCGTTCCAGTCCGGGATCGGGCGGGCCGTCTGCCATTCGAGTGCGCCGCCCGCGTCCTTGAAGGGTAAGCCAAGCTCCTTGGCGGCGCGCTGAATTGCACCGATCGCACAGAAGCGGCGCGCGAAAGCCGATTGAACGGGTGCAGGGATGTCGAGCCAGCCGCGAGCCAAGGCTCGCTTGCACCAGCCTGGTTCGTCGGCGATCAAATCGCGAGCTCGGGCGAGCACGGCAATCGCCGCTTCGACGCGTTCCGCTTGCCCGTTGACATACCAGGCCGGGATGGGACGAACTCGGATTGGTCCCGCGGTGCGAGCGACGGTGCGGGTTTCGGCAGCGTCGTCACCAATGGCAGGCGACGGCTTCGACAGGTCATCCAATACCGGGGTGCAGTCGAAGGGCATACGTTCCTCCCTCGCTACCAACCATACATTATCCCCCAGCCGCTACGGCAGACCAGTCATATCGGAAATGATGCATTGATGCTGACGGGACCGCACCGCAGGGATCGGGCTCAGGCGTCAACGTGCAAAGCAAACTCGAGCGTGGTCACAAGAGTATCGGGCGGCGATAGGACTGTAACGACGGCACCGAGATAATCAGGTCGATCAGCGGCGGCAAAGGGCAAGAGCGGATGGCGCTCGGACCAAGCGAGTGTTACCTGAACAGCAGTTGCAGCCACCTCCAGGAGCGCCAAAGCAGGTAGCCATAGCCGCCGAAATACACAGCCATCAAGGCTATAACGATGGTGCAATTTAGTCAGGAACGAGCGCGACCATTCGTGTCGCCCCCGGGCTTCACGGACCTCGCACTTGACAGACAGGGATGCCGGATGGCTCGCGGTCCATCGGCATCCCCACGTCGTCGCGTATACGGGCGTGAGGAAAAGCGGAACCTCAACGCCGCGCGGCTATCATCGCGAATAGGAGCCGCCTCTGTTGTGATAATTTTTGCTCCGGGTCAGGTCAGACTCGGCGCCGCTCCGGGGCAGGGGAAAGTGCCTTGCTCGCCTGCCATCAATAGCCCTGACCTACAAACGGCAGGTTCGGTTCCCCGCACCGTGCTTGGCAGCAGCCGATGTCTGCACCGATGAGCGAAGCGGTCTATCGGAAAGAACTCCACGATTGAATACCGAGCTTTCTGACTAATTTCGTTTTGTCCCGCTGTTCCGCGCAGTCTACGTTCCATGGACGGAGTGCCGCTCATGAACACGGAATCAGCAAACCGATCGAATCCTGCAGACGGGCGAGTGATCGATAGGTGTGTCGAACTGCTCGATGCAGGACAGCCCTTGTCGGAGATCATCAATGAGGCGAAGCGTCTCTCGCGGGAAGCCATGCTGCTTCCGAGCCCAAAGACGGGAGAAGTCGCGGTCGAGCAAAGCAGCGCAGTTGCCTACACGGCCGAGCAACCCAGGGCCGAGAATGATACGGCCGAGTTGGTTCGAGCACGGAGGGGATTGCCTCTCGGCTGGCTCGTCGCGGCGGTAATCTTTGTATCCGTGGCCGCAGCTACAGCAGGCACGGTATATCTGCCGCGCGTGGTGCATACAGCTTCAATCACCGTGCCAGCCTCAGCACCTATTCTGACTCCGACTTCATTGGCGGATGCGAGCGCGTCATCCAGTTCTGGGCCGGCGCCCCTGACCGTAGCGCAGATCAAAGCCCTCGTGGAGCGTGGAACTGCGCTCGTTGGCAGCGGCGATGTTGCAGCTGCGCGGCTTTATTACGAGCCCGCTGTCAACGCCGGCGACGCGCAAGCTGCCATCTATCTCGGTGAAACCTACGACCCGCATTTCCTAAAGCGGGCGCGGTTCGCCAAGGCGGTGCGTGGCGACGCAAAAATCGCGGAACATTGGTATCGCCGCGCTCGTGAACTCGGGTCGAGCGACGCAGAGGACCGGCTAAACGCAACCGGCAGATAAGGACCGGCATGGCGGGTGTTACACCTGCACGATCGTTTGCACACTTATCCCAAGAAAGTGGGCCGCCCAAGGCGATCGTGCGCGTGCCTCTCCAAGGCTGAAGATGTGTTTGTCACGAATAGTGGCGCACTCTTGAAGCCGAAAGTCCTCCGATTATGTACGAGCCGGAAGATCATTGGGATATTGAAGTGTTGCACAAGGCTACCAGCGTTCCTGACCTTGCCCGCCGCAACAGAACAGCATGCGCTCAGGATGGCCGTACACGATATCGATACTGGCTGGCTGACCACCGCGTATTACGCGTAGCACGACGGCGTACCTGACCCACCTCCGCCTTCCGGGGGATGCCTGCAAACTGAAGCTGCCGCCCTCATTTCTTTTCTGTTCCGCCAAGGAGATGCGGCGAGGTCATCCGACTTGAAATGGGGCGAACGGCCGCTCACTCGCGTTCCGGGCGTATCTGTTCGGGTTGCTTCTCCTCCTGCGGCGCGTTTTCCCGCAACTCCTCCTGCAGCGATGGTTCCGCCGGAGGTGAGGTCGGTTGCACGTCCTCGGGAAGCGCCTGCTCCGGGTACACGTCTTCCGGCGGTACCGTATCCTGGGGTGTTTCCACAGGAGCTAACATGGGCGCGATTTCCTGCGCCCTACGCCGACGCGCGACGGGAGCCTTGCGCCCAGCTGTCTTGCGGTTTGCAGGCGGGCGCGTCGCCATTTTGCGTGCCGCCGTCCTGCGCGTGGCTGTGTTAGGGGCTGCGGTCTTACGCGCTGCTGGCCTGCGCGCGGCCGTTTTGCGCACTGCGGTCTTGCGGACGGCAGTCCGGCGTGTTGCTGACGGACGCGCTGCTGTTTTGCGGGTTGCTGCCCTGCGCGTTGTGGTCTTACGCGCCGCCGTCTTTCTGGCTGCCGCCTTACGCGGTGCAGAGCGGCTTGTTGCTGCGTTGCGGGCCGCGGTCTTCCGGACCGTCATTTTGCGAGCTGCGGTTCTGGGCGTCATCGTTTTGCGAGGTGCTGTTTTGCGGGCAGTGGTGGGGCGGGCTGCCTTACGGGCCGCGGTCTTGCGCGGTCTTCCTGGTCTTTGCGGCGTACGGCTCTTGGGCATGGATCACCGGTTGCACTCTGCGGTCTGGTCGGCAGCCATAACCTAGCTCACTTTCGTCAATCCGAGTAGCCGCGTCAAAAGCATGCGAGCCCAAGCCGGAATCGGTCTAGCAAGGCGCGGAGAATGTGCCGGAATACGCGCGCTGGTAAACGGCGCCATTGGACAATCAGGAAAGTGGCCGGCCGATAGCTGGGATAAAAACAGCATATCGGCGAGGGCGATTCGCTTCTTCAATGTCGTCAATCGACCTGCGCAGTTTGCAGGATGATGAGATCGAGCGCGCTATAACACACACGGTTTACTACCACTCCGGCTGCTGCGACCAAGTCTCTTTAAATCCAATTCTTGCTCTTTACCCGTGACAGATTCGAGCCGGCTCCCTACGACGTAGCACAAATGCGGGAATGAGCTACAATGGCTAATGTCTAACTGGCCCCTCTGGGGGGAGCGATGAGCGAGACAGCAAGGCGAAGAAAAGACTGCGCCGCAGAAGCCGAAGTCCTCCTGCCATCAATTTCAATCGACACTCTGCTATTTTGCCTGTCTAGGCTGAACGGCAAGGACGCGAACGTTCCAATCGACCACGATCTACGCGTTGATCGTCTATCAACAGAGCAGCTGGTCGAAATCGCTCGTGATAACGGATGGGACGCGGGTCTCATTCACGTCGAATGGCCAGAGCTCCGGGCCTCACTCACTAACGCGCCGGCCCTGCTGGTGCTCAAAAACGGAAACGTTGTCCTTGCTGTTGCGAACAATCCTGATGCTGAGGTCGAAGAAATCGTAGTGTCTGACCCTCTGTATTCGGGGGGAGCCGATTTCTTCCTTCCTCGCACTGCACTCGAACGCGCTTGGGGTGGCGCAGCACTGGCCGTGAAGCCGCCATCGCCACCCCGAAAGCCTCTGGTCCTTTGGCTGGCTGGGTTTGGTGCCGGCGTCATCATGACTGGACCGTTGCTCCTTTACCCCGGCGAGGCAAGCCTCGACCAATCGCCAGCCGCGCCCTTCACGCCCGCACATTCGGCAAAGACGAAGTCGCCGGAAATGCAACAAGTGGTTGCCGGCGCGGCGTCTATTCCTTCGGGCTCCGGGAGCACGCGGCTCCTCTTGACCGATGCGCTCAATCCTCTCTGGGCGGATGAGATACATACGTCAGATGCCGAGTCGGGCAGTACGCGGTCTGTTAAAACCAAGCCCGGCGGGTCACCTCAACTGAAGCCAGCAGTCGCGGCCGACTTAGCTTTGGCGCTACCCATCAATGTTCCGACCCGTCAGGACGTTACGATATTGCGGGGTGCTGGAACACGGCACTAACAACGAGCACCAACACCCTTTCGACCGCGACAAACGCGTATAGGTCGGCACTCAACTATCACCTTGCGGATCAGGTACGGAAGGCATTCGGGTTATGACTTCTGGTAGCGCCAGGTCTTACTGTTCCCGACTTGCCGGGCAGCGTCGCGCGCTGCCAGTTGCTCCAGTGCGTAGCGGATCGAAGGGAAGGACAGCGTCGTGCCCTTGGCTTCCAATGCCCTGCGGATCTCTGCCTGCCGCAGGGCACGCGGGGCCTGCGACTTCAGAACCTCCGACACTAAGACCGCGTTCGTGCCGCGTCGCGGTGGGCGCGATGCCGATCGGCCAACCCTTGCTGTACGACCAGCAGTGAGGCCATTGGCGTGGGGATTGCGGCGACTGCGCACGGGTGACGACGTTGGCACGGCTTGCCGCGTGCCCGTTCGGCTATGGCCTCCGCCGCGTCCGTTACGGCTCGATACTGCCGCTTCGCCTGCATCACGTGCAGCCCGGGCGGTGAGGTCATTCACTTCCTTCATTGCGGTAGCGTAGCCGGCGGCGAAAGCTTCCTGGCGCACTGCCTCGATCTGTTGCTGCAAATCCGTCATTGCCGCGCTGACCATCGCTGGTATCCTCTGTCACTTTCCATCGGTAACGCTCGACAAAAGCCCTTCTCTCATAACCAAGAAAAGGAAGTGGTTGATTTCCGATGTACTACGGAATGAGAGAGACGAGCGAGCTTTATTTTGGTGACAAACGAAACTCGCGATCCCGCGCCCGTCAGCGATGTGGGTGCTCCTTTGCGGAGACCTGGCGCTATACCAACGCACGCAGCGCTAAGACGATGCCGACCAGAACTCCCCACGATGCAGCCGAGAGCACGGCGATGACGATCGCCGACTGCCCACGCGTTAAACGACGTTCGGTAGGCGGCGCCAGTCCGGTTTGCTTCTCGTCGACACGATGAAAAAGAGACATCGTGGCCCCGACTCGACTGTGAACTTCTGATCATTTAACACCGGAGCATGTTTCTCGGTCCATAAGATCGTCCGAAATTCGGATGCAAAGCAAATAAACAGCCAGAAGATATTAAGAAACATTAAGGAATGGGGCCGCAATACGACACGTCAGATTATCTACAGATCTTCTTTCTGCGCGCGGCTGAAGCATTGGCATTTGCGGCCTGTACGGAACCACAGGCGTTAAGACTGATTTCGCCTTTCAGGACCTGCCAGCATGGGCATACGGTGGTCCGGGACGGGCGCAAGATAATCACCGAGGGCGCGGGATCTCGACCGGCTCGAAGATCGGCCGCGCTATAGGCGGGCGCAGCTGGCTATTCGTCGCTCACCAGTTCGGGCATGGCGGGATGTGGGAACTCAGCGGGTGTATTCGGTGCTCAGTCGCGTTAGCAACGGCCGGCCGCTTTTGCTCAAGGCCGGCAATGGCCGTCCGCTCTGTTTCAGAGCAGGCAGGAGAGTGCCACTACTTGCCAGCGGAGCAAGCGGCAGCCCGCTGTTTTGGAGAATTGGTAGGAACATACCATCATGGCGCGAACCCAGGGGGTCATTGCCGGCTTGTCAGCTCTTTCATGGGCTGTTCTGATCGCCATCGGCACAACTATTTGGTCGGCCATATAGCTTTCGTGGATCGCGTCGCTGATCGGGGTACTCAATTGACCGACGAGCGTGAAGCTGATCCCGATGGCTGCCGTACAAATCAGCAACGGCGAGATTCCCTGAACCAGTGATGTTTTTCGAAAATCGCGCGACGCCGGTGAATGGCGCGTCAGTGGTTTGACGGTGATGTCGCGGCGAACTCGTGATCTTCACCGGCCCGACGCCGGTCGGCAGGCGCTACGGTACGCGATGCGGAAGTAAGAGCGTTTCAAAAGAGGTACAAACGTTATAGCCGTCCTCTTCGCGTTGTCCACGGTGCCGCTGCTGGTGCGAGGACCGGTCGCCGCAGCCAGCGAGCGGCCGACGGAATGGTGCAAGGCTTGCCAGCCGCCTTGAGCCGACACGGCAAAGTTGGCAGAAAGCACGGCCCCGCGCGACTGAAGCGATCAGCGGGTCGCCTTGAACGCATTGCGGAGAAGGCGGGCCAGACAGGCGCGGCCGATGTCGGTGAGGCTCGGGTCATCGTTGATTGCCTGCTGCGTGCTAACCGGGTTTAATATTCAGCATGGACCGACGGAGTTTCCTTCTCGCAGGCGGGTTCCTGGTCATGCCGCGGCTTTCGCGAGCATGGCCCGCTCCGATGCCGCTACGCCGTCTCTCTCTGGCCAATGCTCATACTGGTGAGACCTTTGACGGGCCGTTCCGCGATGATGCCGGTCCGATCACTCAAGCGATGGACGATTTGTCGGAGTTCCTGCGGGACCACCATTCCGGCGAAAAGATCGCGATCGACATCGGCATCCTTGATTTCCTCGCAAGCGTCATGGAGGCCGTCGGGGCGACCCGTGCGACCGTGCTCTCGGCCTATCGCACACGAGAGACCAACGCGATACTGGCGCGCACCACGTTCGGTGTTGCCGAAAACAGCCAGCACATCTACGGGCGCGCCCTCGACATCCGGCTACCCACCCGTAACGAAGAGGCGATGAGCATCGCGCGCCGTCTACAGCACGGCGGCGTCGGCTGGTATCCGCACTCAGGTTTCTTCCATATCGATACCGGACCGGTTCGCAACTGGACACTGGACCAACGAGGGCTGGACAACTTGCTCTTTGACCAACAACTCGCTTCCAGGAACAAACGCGGGCTATCGAGCAACGCCAGCAGATATCGGCTTGTCTTGCCCGGCCTCGAGCAAAGCGGACAGCCGCTCCCGAGGCTGGCAAATAGCGGCCGCCTTCTCCCTGGCATGGAACAGAGTGGTCGTCCGCTCTCGGGATTGGGACAGAGCGCAAAGCGGCTTTCAAGTCTGTTGCGCCGGGGTCGCCTATAAGACCTACAATTCGATCAACGGCGGGAGCAGAGCCTGCTCGCGCTACTCCGCCAGGTGCCGCCAAGTCTTGCCATCGCCGCCCTGCCTGGGGCGGCAACGCCCTGGTCTTGGAGGCATGCCTGTCGTAGGGCACGGATACTGCCATCAGAAATGCGTGGCGAAATTAGGTCTCGGTTGAATAGACGCGCTAGAATTGCAGCTCGGTTTCGGAGTTCCAGGTGGTCATCGTGGGGCTCCAGTCTTCTTTTTTCCGCAGTCAATCTCCCGGTGTCCCTTGCCGATTATCCGCTAAGCTCTTGTCGAAGCGTGGGGGGAAGACGGATGGTGACGGGGGGTTAATTTGCACCCATTGCTAGGTTCGAGCCTGGCGTCGGCGGCTATGCTCTGCGCATTTTCGGCAATCGCCTGGCATGCCTTTCAGGTACCGTCAGCTCATGGGGCATCGGCAACGGCTGCGGGCGATGTTGTTGACATCGTGGAGACAGCTGTTTGCGGTCCGGAGCGGATCGGGAAGGCCATCGTCGCGACTCTGAACCGGGCTCCGATTGTAACCGTCTCGGCTAATGGACATTCCGTGACGCTTATCCTCGATACAGGGGCTGAAAGGACCGTTTTCACCCCGGCGGTTGCCAAGCAAATCGGCGCGCAGCGCCCATCCGTTGAATTTCAACGGCGAATCCGCGGGATTTCCGGCGACGTTGACAGCTACGAGGTCGAATTGCGTAGCTTCGCTATCGGCAATGTTGCCATACCCTGGCATCGTGTCCTTGTGTCGCGAGTTACGATGGCGACGGTGTTCCCAACGCCGCTCGATGGTCTGCTCGGCTCGGATGTCCTCAGTGATTTTGACATCGATCTCGATCTGCCGCGGAGCCAGGTTACGTTTTATAAAAAGCAAACCTGTCAGACGGCTCAGCCCGATTGGCATAACTCCTACACCTCAGTTATCGCGGGTCTCTCTCGGGGCGAACGACTGTTTTTCCCCGTCCAGCTCGATGGGCACCCGCTTACGGCCATCGTCGATACTGGTTCGCAGCTTACTGTGCTCGCGACGGCTGTGGCCCGCACTCTCGGTGTGACGGAGGCGATGCTTTCTCAAGACCGCTCTACCACCGCCCAGGGTGTCGCAGGTGAGCCGCTGAGTTCGCGGGTGCACCAGTTCACGAAATTGCAAATCGGTACTATGGCTATCCGCAACCCCGAAGTGGTCGTGACGGATCTGAAGCTTAGCGAAGCCGACATCGTATTAGGGATCGACCTCATGAGGTCGCGACGCCTCTGGATGTCTTACGGGTCTCGTCGGATCTTTCTTTCGAACTGATGACTTCTATAATCGCCAACCTCCCTTAGAGCCTGTTGATGCCGATCGAGTTCACCGATGACGAAAGGGCTACGCTGATCGATCTGCTGGTCGGCACGATCGAGCACGACCTGTTCCCGCAATCACTGCCCATTCAGCGGCTACGCGGCATTTTGGCAAAGCTCAGGCCGGTACCGGAATTGCCGAGCGAGGAAGAAGCCGTGGGTGATGAGCCAGAGCTTCCGTAGAGGCATTTGGTCAGCGTACCCCATCCGGCTACGACATTCACAGCGGCGAGAGCCATTAGCTTCTCAATGCCTGTCCGAGATCGTACGTCGCAGGTGCGGCGCGCGGAACAACCGCTCCTCGACAATCCGGCAGATAATGGGCCCGGCGGTGATGTGGATTCTGCTGAATGAGCGGTGTCGAACGGAGGGCGCGTGCAGGCAGAAATCACAAAGCGGCGGCATGTCTCCGCCACTCCTGCCGGTCCCTCCGATCGTGACGAAACCTAGCTCGCAGGTTTGCGGCGAGCGCACGCAAGATGTTCGGGTGATCGGCCGGAGGTCGATATCGCGATCAGCACGTCGCTCTCCGGACCAGGCCAAGGCCTTGACGCACAAAGAGACGAGGTGGATCACGGGGCAAGATAAATGCCTACGCCGCCCGCATCGGGGACCTTGGCAACCTCGAATCCGTGCTCTTCAGCCTGTGCGCGACGCGAACATCATCGAGTGTCCGCCCGAACAAATTCAGCGTTTTTGAATAGAGCGCTGATGCCTCTGGGAGGAGCGCTCTTGCGATTTGGGCCGTGATCTGACCGCTCTCAAAGTCCATCTCGTCACGAAAGAGCAGCCCCGCAGCGAAATACAAGACAGCCAACATTGGTGATCTCTCCCGATGCCGCGTCCATATTTGCAACATTTCCAGTTGATGCCGGATGTCCAGCCTGTTCGGATTTATGCTCTGTCGCGCATCGTCAGAGACGTGCAGTGATCGCAAGAACAGAGCCACGATCTCGCGAAGCGCCTTCTCCGCCTCCTCAGGATCGCTCAACGACTCGAAGATGCCGATCAATATCAATGCGGTATCGACAGTGATTGCTTCTGTAGGTTCCGGTAGAGGCCAACCATCGATCCGATAAAGCTCGCAAGCACATAGCCTGCGGTATCGGCCCGCCAAAACCCTTGCGAGTGCAGTCTTTTGCGCCGCCGACATCGCTATCGGCCGGTCCGCAAAGAACATTCTACGCCAGTTACTGGGTGCGTGGGTTAGCATCGTTCGCATGCTGGGCCTCCTGTTCTCGGCCAATCACTACCGCCTGCTAGTCGATTCTCGACCCGACGGCGCGCGTTCGGTTCGTGGAACGATGGCACGCCGGAGCAATGAGGGGCAACTGGGCCTCTCGCGAGTTTGGCTCATTGCCCGAAGTTGTCACAGACTAGCTACCGATAGAGCTGTCAAAATGACGGTCGGGCTCGCTGGTCTCTTGGGCCAGGCTGCGCTTCAGTGCCATGAGGAGGATGACGGAGCCGGCCCGACGCTTCGTCCGACTTCGCGTGTCGCCGCAGACGCTGCTTCTTCGCGTAGGGCCTGAGCAAGCGGCGGGCGCGGAGGGCGTCGCCACGGCATTGCGCACGCCGCCGCCGTTTGCGATACCGTGCGGGTGCGCCAAGGAAGCGGAGACGTTTGTGGATGCTTCCGTTATCGACCTGGCCTGTAGCCGCGGCGATTTGCTGGTTCGCCTGGATGCCTAGCATCTACGCTGCAAATAACGAAGCGCCGTTACCGGGGCGACTTGTACCTGGCGGATGGATGCAGTTTGCGCAACCACCCGAAGCACCGCCACCGCCCCCTGCAGAAACAACCTCCGGAGCGGCACCCGAACCGAAGTTGGCAAGCGGCCTGCCTAAGCCGACCGCTGCGGACCATCCGATACCCGTCCGGCCGGTAACGGCCCGTCCAATGGTGTCGCGGTCGGTCGTTAAACACCGGGTAAAGCCCCATCCAAACACTCCGGCGCGAACGTCACCTCCGCCCGATGGAAGTGTGCAATTCTGATTGATCATTGCTGAAGCTGCCTCATGGATACAACAGCACGCGGCTATGATCCAGCAGCGGCATCGTCGAAGCGCGGTGCGCGCGCAGGGGAAACGGGCGCGGGGTCATTTGCTAATCAATCCTATATACCGGCGATGTTTTAAGCGCGCCGACGACTGAGAAGGGGGCACGAAATGTCAATCCTCGGCTGGATCATCCTTGGACTGATCGCCGGCTTCATCGCCAGCAAGATCGTGAACCGGCAAGGAGAAGGGTTTGTTCTCGACATCATCCTCGGGATCGTCGGTGGTGTGGTCGGCGGCTGGCTCTTCGAGCGCTTCGGAGGGACCGGGGTAACGGGCTTCAATTTGTGGAGCATGTTCGTCGCGGTGATTGGTGCGATCGTGGTGCTCGTCGTCTATCACGCAATCCGACGAGTGGTATAATTCCGGAAGGAGGAGGGCGGAACCATGAAGAAGATAGCCCTTGCTGCGCTCATGGCTGTATTTTTCTCTGGAGCGATTACCGGAGCGCTCGCGCAGGATACTTGTAGAAGCAAAGCGATTGGAAAGGACGGCAAGCCGCTGGCTGGCGCCGCGTTGAACAGCTTCATGACGAAATGTGCAAGGGACGCATGCGAGCCGAAAGCAATCGATAAAAACGGCAAGCCGCTTTCGGGAGCGGCGAAAGAGAGCTTCATGAAGAAATGCCAGAAAGACGCATAACCGGCCATCACTCGAAGACGGCCGGTTTTCATCGCACGAAGGAAGCCAAATATGAAATCGTCAATTGCTGGACTCGTTTTCGCCGTGCTGGCGGGAATGCTTTGCGCGGTGTCTCCCGGCTCCGCCCAACAAAAGACCGTCAAGGAGTGCAGGGCAGAGTGGCAGGCCAACAAAGTGGAGAACAAAGCGAAGGGAATTACCGAAGCGGCATACATATCCCAATGCCGCACAGGTGGTCCGAGCGTCTCAACTCCGACCCCTTCAGCAACGGCAACGTCGCCTGCAAATACTCCGGTGACGGCGCCACGGACAGGTTCGCTTCCGGTGACTGCGGGCGCTACCAGCGCCAACGAATTCGCATCTGAGGGTCAAGCCAAGGCACATTGTCCCGGCGACACAGTAGTGTGGGCCAATTTAAGCTCAAAGATCTACCATTACAGCGGCCACAAGGACTATGGCACAACGAAGCGCGGCGCTTACATGTGCGAGAGGGACACAGCGGCCGCCGGCGTCCGTGCCGCAAAAAATGAAAAGCATCCTTGACGTACGTTTTGGGGCCACTTATGCCGCCAGGCTGATCCCGTCCAGCAACGCAGCATCGTTGTTTCGCACATTGCCCGCGCGTGCAGCAACCGGATACGCCCGCTTTATGTCCGCCGGATACCCGGAGGATTGTCCACCGCAGCTCGTCCGGATCGGCCTGGCGCTCGCCGAGCGGGTCGCCCATTTGTCCTACGGCGGCCGCAAATTGCTGGGCTACGCTAAAAAAAGCTTTTCACTCTTACGGGGCACTCAAGAAATCATTTATGCGCGCCCCATGTCGAGCGAAGGCCAAACCCGCCGTCTCGCCCGTTCCCCTTTGCAGCAGCATGCCGATGACCCGACCGTCTTGCCGATAGACAGGGCCACCACTGGCTCCGGGCCATACGGCTTTGTCCAGGACGATCCCGAACGCCTGTAAGTGCTGCGGTGTACCGGTTCCGACGAGTTGATACCCGGCGACATTTGCTCTAGCGGTGTAGGGGATAAGGGCATTTACCGGAAACCCGCTGAACGCCACCGGCGTCCCGTCCGGTTGAATATCGCCCACGATGGTAAGCGCGGCCGGCTTCGATACGATCTTGTCGACCAGCGCCGGATCGTCGATTGTTTTGCAACGAGCGAGATCAGCGCCCTCATCTAGCTTGCAATCTGACGGGGTAAAACGCAGAGCGAAGAAATCAAACTTTTCGAGGGTCCACTCGTTTCTAGGAACAAAAACAGCTGGTGCTTCGCAGTGCTTGCCCTCACCGGCTTCGAGCAGACCCTTGATGACGTGACCGGCCGTCAAAAAGACGCCGCGGGTGTCGATAAAGAATGCAGTCCCATGCACCGGTCCTACTTCGATCTTGTGTTCCGCCGCAACATGGGGACAGATCACTGGGCCTATCGCCTGCTTCACCTTTTCGATGGTGCTGATGAACATGTCCGGCTCCTGTGCGTGAAGTCCGCTAAAGCCGTTAAAAATGCAGCAGGCACAAAGACCCAAGAGAACACGAAGGATGCTACACGCCAGGATACGCGCCTCAAACCAGCGAAAGCTGGCCCGCAATCGCAGCATCGAACGCGGCGACCACCTCGCCATGCGTGCGCCACGCATCATCGTTCCAGTCCGCAACAGGGCGGACCGTCTGCCGTTCGAGAGCCTTGCCGGCATCCTTCATGGGCATTCCCAGTTCTCCGCCGGCGCGTTTGATGGCGCCCATGGCGCAGAAGCGTCGCGCAAAAGTTGATTGAACCGGGATAGGAATATCGAACCAAGTGCGAGCAAACGCTCGTTTGCACCACTGCCGTTCGTCGGCGATCAGATTACGTGCCCGAATGAGCACGAGGACGGTGGGATCGGTGCACTCTGGCCGGCGAGCCACATCCCACGCTGGGTCAGAGCGAACTCTGATCGGCTTCGCAGTTCGGGTATTGGTGCGGATTTGCACAAGATCGCTGCAAGTGGCTGGCCACTGTGGAGCATCAAATAGCGGAGTGCAGTCGAAGGGCATGAATTCCTCCTAGCGCCACGGTCAATACATTATCGTCGGGAGCGACAGGAGGCCAGCGGCACCGAAAGGCGGCTCCTGTTCACGGCGCAGGGGTGCGGGAGTAAGGACCGACGAACCAGCATATGTGAAATACTTGTTGGTGATTTCTGGCGTATCGGCAAGTGCCTTGCTACCCCGGGCGCTACTGCGCAAATGACCCTAAGCCGGCAGTCCATGAGGGCAGGCAACCAGTCCGCGAACAGTCGCTCGATCCCCGCCTATGCACCGGGACTCAGAGCGACTGTGACGATCACCCTGCATCAGCGTCCGGCAGAACGAGGAGATCCACCAAGGTATCAGCCAACGCAAACCCGAGTAAGCCAGCTTCAGTCGCACTGGGAATTGGTGTAGACATAACTCGCTCCCTGGGGTTGGTTGGCACCTATCCAGGATAGCGGGAGCGGGGCGGCTGTAATGGCCGCCCTTGCCATGTTAGGAACCGGGCATGCAAAACACCGATGCTGCTATCCGCGAGATCGCAAAAGCTCTCCGCAAGCATGTTGACCGGAGTACGATGCAGGCGATTGTCGAGGAGCTGCTCGACACCCGGGGCGATAAGACGTTCCGCGAAATAGTCGAAAGCCTTGTGCACGAGCTGGATGTCAAGCTTTAGCTCGACTATCATTCCTCACGTCTGCCGCCGCTTTCTCCGCTTTCAACCCGGCTCAGACGGGCGTGTTTTAGCCTCGGAATACAAACATCAGTAGCGCGGCGAGAGCGATTACAACGCCAGCGATCGTCATCAGCGCGGCCCACCTGGGGGCATCTGATAGTTCGACGGCCGGCCGCACGTTGTGGATGAGATGTAACTCGTAACCTTTGCGGCTCATCAAACCCATTCCCAAAATGGGGAATTGCGCGTCGCGAGCCCAAAGATGCAGGGGCTACCGCTAAGGAACGGTTAATGCACGATGTTGTAGACGGCGGATTCCTGCCGAAGTTTGACTTGCAACGCGGGTCCCGTCTTCACCTTTCGTTAGGGTTATTTTCGGTTAATGCTAGGGCTGCTGGCTCAACGCAAAATTCGGTTTATCAACCTGCAGCGAGACTCCGGGCCGGAACGGTGGAAATCGCAATCTCTTTCCGGCCCGGGTTCTTTTTTTGGAATGCGAGCGGCGTGCTGGCGGGGGGCGAATTGGCGGTCTTACCCGATCCGGCGTCATATCGGCTTGCTGGCATGGACGCCAAGCTACTCTCCGGGGCAATGAGCTGGTCCAAGAGAACCTCTTGCGCGTGTGTACGGGCTCCGTTGCAGCGTTAGCGGCGATCCTGTTTCAAGTTGCCTCTATCACGCGCGACCTTTAGGGCAAGGCACGGGGCGCTCTTTAGGTCGCCGGTTGCGCGAGGTCGGCTTGAGTCCAGCCGATACCGGGCAAGGCCGCCTTGTGCTGGGCGACCTGGGCATCGCAAAGTTGCCACAACTGCAGCATGGGTTGTCCGCCTAACCTGCTTACCCAAGCAGCAAGGGACAAGACGCCGTGACGGGCCTGCCTCACATATCGCGGCGTTGGTGGCTAAGAGTCTGCGCCGCAAGCGCATCGCTGGCGGCGGGTTACGGATTCAGCCGTATAGCTGCCGCTAACGATTTTAGGATGGAAATATTCTTCTTCCTCGCGGTCACCGCCGGTCTAGTCATTGTCCTCTCGGGGCTTGGCGGCGAATTTGATCGCAAGAGACGGCATGAAAGATGAGGCCCTGTATCGACGTCGTGCCACAGCTCATCAATGTGCTGCACGGGCGATGAGCGTGGCCGATATTTTCCTGTTCGAGTGATTGCCGCTTACAAGACGGACAGCACTAAGATCATCGCGCCAATCAGCACTGCCCAGGAGAGTGCGGAAAGGCCCGCGATAATCAGGATAGCCCGCCCCCGACGCGCTGTGGCCGTCCTACGCTCGGAAGGATCAGGCACCCAGGCTTGTGCGGCAGGGCGTTTTGGCACGAGCCAACTTTCGTCTCTGTCATGCCATTCCCGGTCACTGGGCATCTCGGTTCGATCGGCGGCCCAGGTGTCCTGGTGATCGTTCGCGATAAGATCGGTCATGCTCAATCTAACACCGCATGAGGCTGACCGGCCGATCTCTCGAACATGAATACTGATTTAAGAAAAGCTCCGCGTGCGGCCGTGCGGCTTGAGATGCCGATTTTGTCGTCACTGGGAGCGGCGCCGATATGCAAGGGGCTCCGTGCATGGCCCGATGATGCCACAAGAATGGACCCCAGCACGGGGATGCCGGGGGGATATTGCTCCAGAGGGTACCCGGTTCAAAAGGATGACAGTGCGAGCAGAGCAAGGCCGACCAGTACCGCCCAACAGAGTGCCGAAAGGGCAGCAATGATAAGGATTGAACGCCCCCGACGTTCCGTTGCCGTTGTTCGCCGCAACCTCCCGAACCTTTGATCTATTTAGACATTTATGGTTAACGCAAGAAGAAGGCCGCTTTTCAAGAACAATCGTTTAGATGAGGCATGCCGGCGCCCGCCGCTGCTCCTGTAAGGTTTTCCGACAGTGCGCACGATGAAACTTATCGGTCTCGCCGCAAGCCTCCGAAACCCCTTTTCGTTAACCTGCGTTAACCATGAAAACGGGCAGAAAACATGGGGAGGTCACGATGCAGCGTGATCGCTGTGCCGACGACTTCGCGACAATTCGGGCCAGGATTCAAGAGCTACAGCGCGAGCGGGAGAAAGCGATTCGGAAACTGAATGACGAGTCTGATCGCGGTCAACGGGTCAGCCGGCATGTATCCGGAACACGCACGGAAGAAGGGAGGCAAGAGCTATCGCGCGGGCCGCGGCGGCTGGGCTAACGTCGCCGTGTTTCCCGAATTCTGGAAGACAGGCAGAAAGCTCTACAAGCTGGGGATCCTGGTCTATTTCGCTGCGGCCGGGATCCAAGCCGTGCCACTACCCTCAATTTCGGATTGGCTGTCCTTCATGGGCCGCCACACGGTCTATGCCTTCGCGTGGCCGATCATCGCACCAATCGAGATCAATTTGTTGAGGCGCGAGCAGCCCGCCGGCCGGTAGAGACCAAATATTGTGCGCGAGTCATGGCCTGGCGAACTCGTCCGCCAACCGCTGGATGAGCTCACGAAAGCTCTTGTCCCCTCGCACCTCCAGAAGCTCGTTGATGATCTTCTCAAGATTGGCGTGGTCAACGTGTCGTCGCAGTACCTCCGCGACTTCGCGGATCGGGTCTTTAGAAAGCGGCATTTGCCCCCAACAACACTCAGCTACGAAAATAGAGCGGGCCAGATTGAGCGTTATGCCCGCTATTCGGGTGCTCGGTCGGCAACGCTGCTCAAGCTAAGCCCCGGGCGCGTTTCTATCACGGGCTGCTCGGCCATCTTCAAAAGAGCGGCCCCTCGGAATAGCGGAGGGGCCGGAGGTTGGGGGGAACAAACGCACGTGGCCAGCGGGAGCTGGTCCAACAAGATGTCAATACCACCCCGCTGATGACAACTTCGCGTCATGCGCGCGGCTCGGGCGACCTCGAGAGGAACAGGGCTGGCAGATGTGGATAGGAAAATGGCGCAGCGATCGTGCGCTGCCGCCGATCGTGCAATGGGCTTGCGACCGCGGATGAGGTGCTGGCGGTGTTCGATCGTCCTGGTTTGACACGGCCGAAGGACGACGGCGTATTGTAGGCGCCGCCCCTCGGTGCCCTTCCCAGATGTTCAGCTAGGTGTCTTACGACGCCGGAGGAAGGCTGCCTGCTGTCGCGTCGTCCCAAATTGAGGCTCCGAAGCCGGGTCAACGCCCGCCTGGGAATGCTCCCGGCCCCGCAGGATGGGAGGTGGCCGGAGCCTGCCCCGCTCCCGGCATCCCTTGGGTCGGCGTCGGCTGGCTATACGGTCCACCACGCCACCCGCCTCCCGAGCCCGCCGCTTGCTGGGCATTAAGCTGGTCTGCCACGTTATCGTTAGGTGCCCTGGCTTTTCGGGCAGCGTGCGCGCGCCCATGGCATTCACGATGCGCTACATACCGTCTCGGCTCCATCGAAGCCCCGTCTGACGGCATCGGAGTTTGCTGTGCGTACGCTTGCGTAGATTGCGCGCGCTGCGGCAAAGGTGAGCTGTGTCAATTTTTGGAAGGCAGCCGATTAACTAATATGTTGCCTTGAGCTAACATCAATGGCGCGCTGTAATTCTCTCGAATCGGCCGCAGGGGACTTGCAGATGTTTAGTCTTGGGTTTGTCGAATACGGCTTATTGGCTGCGCTTTCACTAATAGCCCTCGGACAGATGTTCGCCACGTTTTCATAAGTCGAAGTTGTGAATGGCGAGCGGGTCTACCGGATCCGCACTGACGCGGCCTAAATCTGCTCGATTATCGCACCTCGTGGTGGTGCCACGGCCAAGCGGCGACACCGTTGCCCCGAGAGGTGACGCAGCGTTCTCTGTGGCGGCAAGCGCTCCGGCTTCGGGCGTCGGGTCGAGCTTGGCGGGGGCTTCCCGGATCGGCCGCAGCGCCGGCGCGAACGGGTAGCGCTCCGCGGCGACTTCTCGCGGCATACCCAATCCGGCCGTGGATTTCGTCGTCGGTCAGTTGGGGGACAACCCTAGATTTTTGTTCAAAAACGGCCTATCTGCTACCCCCAGAGGGTGTGGATAACCGGTGGAGAATGCTGCGGTTAATGTGGACCGCCATGCAACATAAGTTAAAACATCACGATGCTTAGTTTTTGGGCAGACATCTAAGCTGCTGAATGGGCTAAGCGAAGATTAACTCTCCTTGCAGTTGCTCATCTATTTCGGTTAAACCGTAACACCGGGGTGTGGCGCCGGCGGCAACATGCTGCTGTATATAAGGCCAATGCGGCGGGTGCCGTTCGCGTAGGGTGCATCTATGTACCGCGTGTTGCTAATTGCTCTAATCGTCTTGGCAGCCCTGTGGGCTGTCGCGGACCTTGATGTGAGAGTAACCCAACACGATGGGTGGCTGGCGGCCGCGGTGCGGAACGCTACGGTCGATGCCGTTCGGCGCTAGCCAGGTGGTAAGGCCATGAAGGTTGTCGAGGAATACGAGAACGCCCGGGTCGAATTTGAGGAAATGACCCCGGAGAAGCGTTCGCAAGAGTCGCGTCGCAACGGCAGGGCACTCAAGTTCGAAGCCTTAGAGCACGGCGGCAAATACCCCGACAAGATGACGCAGGCGCTCAGAGTGATAGACTTGGACGACCGCACCTGCACTTACGAGCCGGCAGAAGAACTCGCGCCCGAGAAACGCCCGCAAGACCTCCCTAGAAGGGGCGGGGCTGAGGTTCGAAGTTCTCTCATATGGCGGCGAGTACGACGACAATATGCGTATGTCGATCCGCGCGACCGATAGCGAGGGGCGTTCCGGCGTCTATGTGCCGAGCACCGTTAATGGCCGCGTTGTGGACAGCAAGCGCTTCATCCTCGAAAGGCTGGACACGCCCGGCGTCTGATCGGGCGCCGATCCCTTCCAGATGTCGCCGCGCATTCGGCACGCTGCGAGCTATCACCAAAATGCCGCAGGGGTGCAGAGCGCGCGGACAGACCTACTTACGCCCGACACATTAATCCCCTAGACGGTACTCCCTCCGACGGGGTGCGCGATGCACATTTACCGCTGCTATTTCCTGAACGCGGACGACCACATTCAAACTTTCGAGGTAGTCGAAGCGGCCAGCCTTCGGGAAGGCATTGATCTCGCGCTGGCCATGCTGAAGGCGCGACCGCAACACCGGACCGTGGAGCTTTGGGACGGCTCCAGGCGGGTCTATCCCGCGAGATATGGAAACGTGCTCCCGCACCAGCGCGGAAGCGATTGATCGGCAAAGTAAGTAGACCGGCCGTCCAAGCTTGCGCAGCACCAGGTCTTATTTGCGAAGAAGCACGGCGAGTATCAGGAACATCACGCCGAGGACAATGAGGGCGATAGCCGTGTCCCAGTCCATAAAGGGCAGCCGGCGGCGCTCCAGGGTACTGCGATGGCGACCGTAGAACTCGACAATGGCGAAAAAGCGATCTTGGCCGAGCTACTGAAACAGATGATCGGAGCCGATCCCTTCCGATGTCGCCGCGCACTCGGACACTGCGGGGCGATCCTGGCCAAGCGCCACGGCCGCAGCGTTACCCGGCACCCAGGTCAACCGGCACGCCTACTGTTGCTGGCCCTGTTGCTGGCGCGGAAGAGGGAGCGACGGCGCTAGCTCGTTTCGCGAGGGTCGGTTCATTAAATCGCTATTCACATTCAGGAGATCGGCCGGTCAGTCCGACCCGCCATGTTGGGTGGTAGCGGCTATGGCACTTACTGAAGGCGTGAGCATGACCGATCTCATCGAGTGCGCTCGGGGGGCCAAGCCAAAGGGAATGCTCGCCGACCGGGAATGGGGCGAATCAGTCGAGCACCGGCACGCGCCCAAGGTGCCAAATCCCTGGCCCGACTACTCCGAACGAAGGACGGCGACGGCGTCGTGGCAACGGTCCGTGCTAATCATAGCAACGCTGTCGGCGCTTTCATGGGCGGCTGTCATCCTCTTTGTAATCGCCGCCCTGTCTGCCCTGTAGCTCGTCGAGCGCGACGTTGGGTATAAAATCCGGTCTGCGACTGGTGTTGCTGGTCGTCGCCATACTGGCGCTGGCGGGATGCCCTGGCCCGAACTACGCGCCTTACGACAACATGACCAACAGCTACGGATGAATGCCGCGAAGGCGGCCTTAGCTTGGCATCGGGATTCCACTTCTGAGCCAGCCAAAGTTCGGATCGCGACACACGCGACCAATGGACGCGTCGAGTGATAAATCGTCGCCGTACCGAATTGGAGATCTTAACCTGCCCCGGCCCGGATCTGACCCTCATTTGCAGATCACGTTTTGCTCGATCGTGAAGGCGACAACTCGGCCGGTTGGCGACATGTTCCGGCGAAAGAGATCGGGCTTACCGCGGCGATCGTACTGAACCGTCACCTTCTTTCCGTTCACGCCGTCGAAATTGTAATCTGACATAACTTTTGCCGGGTGCCCTGGCTCCGTGAAATCGCAATCGAGAGAAAAGAAAGCAGCAGCGTCTGTTTCTCGAAATGCGGTAAGTGCTTTGATGTAACCAAAGGAGCTCAGGCATGCAAACTGATCACCCGTGACGCAATCTGCAGCCGCTTCTCTGATCCCGATCAGCAGGACAAATGCGAGAATACTAAGGAGTGAGGGTCGCATCGGCCATCTCCCCTTTTCCAGCCAAGATAGCGTGCCACACCAGATGCCGCCAGTTGGAACTTAACAACAACGAGACCAGCAAACCAGTGGGCGGCAATTGCGCGACCGTGTAGTCGCTCGCTGGGGTATGCGGCGCTCTTGATACGCAGCGGTACATTGAGCAGTCGTCGAGACCAAGCGGCGGGTGCTGGCGATGTGGAGGAAGCCGGTCTTCATTTCCTTGCGGCGGCCATGCATCGGCAGGACGAATTCGGCCGTAAACCGGTCTTAATCTCGGACGCTCGCGTTCCCTCGCAACGAACCGAGGGGGCGATCTGATGGATAGCGTCGCAAACGACAAAGCAGCGAAAGTCGGCGAATCGCGCCAGGCTAATCCGCCTCTCCGGTCTTACCCGGATACCAACCGATGGCCAGAATTAGCCCTTCGCGGTTTGACACAGAGTTGGTGTTGCAACGGGGCGTTTAGAGACTCACTCGAATTCTTTCAACAGATCGCGTACCTCTTGGAGATAGCCATGGAGCCGTGCCGGCGCCGTTTCGGCCGAGCGCTCGCCCAGTTGCTCGATCTTGGCCGACAGGCGGTCGATCGCGGTCTTGAGTTCTTCACCGATCGCGATAGAGCCGGCCACCGGCGCCGTTTCGGCCGAGCGCTCGCCCAGCTGCTCGATCTTGGCCGACAGGCGGTCGATCGCGCGCTTGAGTTCTTCCCCGGTGGCGACGTAGCTGGCCACCGGCGCCGCCTCGGCCGAGCGCTCGCCCAGCTGCTCGATCTTGGCTGTCAGGCGGTCGATCGCGGTCTTGAGTTCTTCCCCGGTGGCGACGTAGCTGGCCACCGGCGCCGCCTCGGCCGAGCGCTCGCCCAGCTGCTCGATCTTGGCCGTCAGGCGGTCGATCGCGGTCTTGAGTTCTTCACCGGTGGCGACAGAGCCGGCCACCGGCGCCGCTTCGGCCGAGCGCTCCGATATGGCCTTGGCCATTGCTGCGAGAGCCTCGGCGCTCGCAGACAGTTGCATCATGGGCTCGCGAAGGCTACTGCGATCGCGCTCAACGATCTCCATTAAACCATCCATGGCCTCCAAAATCGGTGCGACCTCCTGGACGGGTGATGCCGAGGTACCAGTTGCAGGGCCGGTGCCGACCCGATCGCCTTCAGCTATTGTGAGCAAATTGCGCCTGAATGCTCTTCTGAAGAAGAGCGCGGAAATCCGGTCGAGCAACGACTTAGCCATGACCGGTCCAGTTTGCTGCCGATATGTTACTTTAAGGCCCATCTCGACGCCAGCGGAGGTTCGCTGCTCGATGTGTCAGCCGAGCACACCGGCCTGTATAGCCCAGGCGTAATGGACAATTAACCCGGTTGGCGAAAGTGAGCGTGGGGTAGGCACCCACCTGCAAGGCTGATCGGACGATGAATCAAATCTTGTCGATCTCGGGAGCGATCTTGGTTTTCTGCACGGCTTTGCTGCTGGTCGAGGCCCGCGGTCGGGCGCAAGACTATCCCGATGCCGAGATCACCAATCTACGGCAGGTATGTGACAAGCGGCGAGACATTCCAGCCCAGGCGATGGCCGGCTACTGCGCTTGCTATGTGGAATTGATGCAGAGAACCGTACCCTGGCGGGACTTCCTGTCCCTCGACTCGGCTGTCGCAAAAAAGGGGGTTGCGGGGCTCGACGCGGAGGCAAGCGCGATCCTAAACAAAGGTCTACAGGTGACCCTCTTCTGTTCGCAAAGAGCCAGCAGGTAGGATTAAGCAGTCACGCTTGCTCATTGCTGGATAGTCCTCGCGAGAGAGACCGCTTGTTGCCCTCTTTTATGGGCCGTGCTGCCGCAGGATCGACAGGACGGCGGCCCGCGGTGATAGGTGGTCATGACACTAGGTCATGAACTCATAAAAGGGATTCCCACGGGAATCGAGATGTGATTCAAGCTCCCCAACTGGGGGAGCGGGATCATGCGAGGTTACGAACTGAAGGATTTCGAGTGGGGCATCATC
>Ga0185299_10001939_pt1 | contig 35067 bp, 27 predicted proteins | sample PaiPotPPA55metaG_FD_128002 | JGI IMG/M metagenome (GOLD analysis project Ga0185299, IMG submission 128002) | Iron sulfur acid spring bacterial and archeal communities from Banff, Canada, to study Microbial Dark Matter (Phase II) - Paint Pots PPA... ...
CGACCAGCCATGGCTCTATTACGGCGACGAGAAGCTTGCTGCGCCGGAATACGACTACGCCAAATTATTTCAAAAGGCGGTTGTTCAGGCCGTCGCGCTAGGCCCCGAAGCCAACAACGCCGCATATGTTTCGAGGCCTGACGACCGTCCCTGGTCGGATCAACATCCCGCTCTTTTATGGATCGCCATCCTCGCGGCTGTAATTATTTTAGGCACCGTTGCCGTCCGCTCGCTGAAAACGAGTCCGAAGCCGGCTTCCTGATGAAGACCGAATGAAAATCCTCAATATCGTCGGCGCTCGGCCGAATTTGGTAAAGATCGCTCCTCTTCTCAAAGCGATGCTTTCGAACAACCGTATCAAGCCGATCCTGCTCCACACCGGACAACATTACGACGAGAAACTTTCAGGAATTTTCTTCGAGCAAATGGCTATTCGTAGACCTGACATCAACCTCGATGTTGGTTCTGGATCTCAGGCTTGGCAGACAGCGGAGATTCTGAAGCGTATAGAGCCCGTCCTGGTGGAACAAAAACCGGACGTAGTGTTGGTGGTCGGCGACGTTAATTCAACGATGGCCGCTTCATTGGCTGCGGCTAAGTCAGGCATCCCTATAGCCCACGTCGAGGCTGGACTCCGTAGTTTCGACCGATCCATGCCGGAAGAAATAAATAGGGTTGTTACAGATGCTCTGGCTGATTATTTGTTCGTGACCGAAGAAAGTGCAATCAAAAACTTGCTGAAGGAGGGCCATCCCCGAGAACAAATACACTTTGTGGGAAACGTAATGATCGACGCGCTCCAACAATTTTTACCGTTGGCCCAGCAGTCCCGCATTCTCCACGATTTGGATGTCGTCAAAAACGGAACCTATCTACCGTTCGGAGTACTTACGTTGCATCGGCCCGCCAACGTCGATTCGCTTGACACCCTGGGCAGATTGCTCAGCGCTGTCGAATCAGTAGCCGACAAGATACCCGTAATTTTCCCGGTGCATCCTCGAACTCGGCAAAAACTCGAAGACCTGGGCAAAAAGCACAGCCCCCGGTTACGCATGATCGACCCGCTCGGCTATCTCGAGTTTCTTCACCTTCTCAGCCGTGCGTGCTTGGTGCTTACGGACTCGGGCGGTATTCAGGAGGAAACGACGGCTCTGGGTGTGCCGTGTCTCACCTTGCGAGAAAATACTGAACGTCCTGTAACAGTTACCGTAGGCACCAACCGCATCGTTGGCCAAGATCCGAATCGCATCCTGCCAGCCGTTGAGCTCATTCTGAGTGGTCGGGATAAAACCGGCCAAATTCCGGAACTCTGGGATGGACACGCCGCGACGCGAACTATCGAGATTCTGATGCGCCTTAACCCCAAGCCCCGAACCCCAACCAGTGTCGATTAATAAACAGCGGCACGGCTTGTTTAAGCTAGAGGTACACGTTTCTTGGAATGACCAGCGCTAATTCTTCGACGTCTCTCCACCAATCGAAGTCAGGAGCCCATTTTTTACGCGGAATTCGGAACCTCTCCACTTTATTCTGTCGGATAGTAAGCCCACTATCCATACCACCGACGTAACCGCGTCCCGTAAAGGAAGAAGCCAAAGTTTGCCAATAACAGTATGATCGCGCAGCCCCCAAACTCCGGCGGTCCATGCAACGCCGATTCGCAAAATGAAATACGCGGCCAGGTACGAAACGGCGATCCCTGCCCACCCAGCGCTCGCTGCGAACACCGCCGCGAGCAACGCCCAAGGAAGTCCGTGCGTAAAAATCATGCCGGCGTAAGCAACTGGCCGCACATTTCGCAACCCGATGGCCCAGCGTAGCTCTTGGCGAAAAACTTCTCGTATCGTCTCTCTGGGAAAAACTACGGATACCGCCTCACGCATAATTTCCACTCGATGCCCTCGGCGGGCGATACGATTGCCCAATTCGAAATCGTCGGAATGATGATCGGCCATCGATTCCCAGCCCCCAATTTCCGCCAGCCGTTCCTTAGTCGTTGCCATAGTCCAACCAAAGGCAAACTGCACGCCACCCTCTAGGCTGCGGGCTATCAGGGCACTGGGCAAAGAATCGGAACACATCCCTAACATCGCGAGGTCCGCCGCGAGCGTGCCGCCCCCTGCGCAGCGGTAAAATGAGGTAACCGCCCCCACGTCAGGATCGGCGAACGTGGCCACCAACTCACGCAAATAGTCGGGCTCTACGCGAACGTCGCTATCACTCATTACCAGCAGGTCGTACTGAGCCTCTTTTACCAAACGATATAAGTTACTTATCTTGTTATTCTGTCCCAAACGTTCTACCGATGTGGCCAGCCGGATTCGTCTTTCGGGGAAGTCCCGCTGCAATTTCTTGATTACCGGGACAATCGGATCACCTGGATCAGTGACCGCGAAGATAATTTCATATGTGGGATAATTAAGGCGGCAATAGCTGGAGAAATTCTCATACGCTTCCGAATCTATCCCGCGAACGGGTTTCAGAATGCTGACTGGCGGAACGAAAGCGTCATTCCGTGGTGGTAGCCGACGGATGCTGCAGAAATATTGGACAATATTGTAAAGAGAAAGGATGTAATACACCAACGGAAAGAGCGCAAAGAGCAACAAGAATGAGCGTAGTGCAATCAACACGTTTGATCTGCCCGCCGGGTCAAGTGGTCCATTTCCGACGCCTGGAAATGGCCAAACCGAGAGGAACTCTTCTCGGAATGATACGCTGATTACCTGGCGATATTCGAGCGAAATATGCGTTTCGGGTTTGCCTCAATTTCTTCTTCGGAAAAGTGACGAGGCTGATACAACCCTAATAAACCAGCTGGATTCAGAAGGGTGTTAATAGTCGACGGTTCGTCGCGGCTTTTGAATCGGTACCTTTGTGTCTGGAAGGTCGCGGCGTTGACTCTTAGTCGAAGCTTCCAGGTCGTCTGAAGACCTTCTTTCACTTCCTTTTTCTTCGCTAAGAGCATCGGGCAGGATCAAGCGATTCTTGTGGCTCCTGCGTGAGGACATTTGCGTTGGTGGCATCCTCAATGGTTATGTTCAGATTCTGTTATTTAACAATTGACAATATGACGAACAGTGTCTATTGTAGCCGCCGTTTGACTAATCCCTTCATGGCTTCACAAAGACTTTGCACTTCAATCGCGACAAGTCTGATTGCGAATATAGCTGGCAGCCTCCGCGAACTCTCAAGGGCGTCCAGCGGAGCAATTGGCATTACTGCATTAGCAATCACAATTTTGTCTGGTTGTGCGACGGTAGGTACGCAACTGACACCAACATCTGGCAATCAAGCCGGGAGAGCTCAATTGTTAGGTGTCGCCGATACAATTTCAAACGAGTTAGAAAAACCATATCGTGAATATGAAATTGGAACACTCGGAACTGACCGGTACCCCAGCGAACATCACCAACCTTTTTTTGAGGATGCTTATGGTGTCCTGGCGCTATCTATCATCTACGATACAACTCACATAGATCGATATCTTGACTCCAGTAAAAACTGGGCCGACCACATGATTGCCTACCAACAGAACATGCATCCAGCCGGGGCTTACTATATGAATTACTACCGGAAGCCGGGACAGTCGCACGGGGACTGGTACGTAGCTGACGCAAACTCAATCGCTCTCGGTGTACTTGCAGTAGGAAAAAGAACTCAGGATCCGAAGTACTTAGATTCTGTCCTCGCATACCAGCAAATGATACAGCGATTTGTCGCTTTGGACGGCGGTGTAAGTGATGGGTTCTGGGGCAACCATATGGCGGAATGGTGGGCCTCAACTACAACTTACGGAAGTTTGCAACTCGCCCTCTACGATTACACCGCAAACCCCGTTTACCTCCAGGGAGCTGCTAAAGCTCTTAATTGGATCAATAAGACGGGCATTAATAATTTCGCATCACCTAATGTGAAACAGGATGGTCCTGCGATCATGTTTTACACCGGGTGGTTCCTGGCAGTAGCGCGTCTCGCGGGGTTGCCAGTTGACACGACAATCGTTTGCCAGTGGTTGTTGGAAAATCAGAAGAGCCTGAATCCCCGCAGCAAGATGAACTATTTTAACGAAACTTATATGGCAGGAATGCCCGCTGTCCAGTTCCTACTGGGTCAGGAAGACCACGCAGACTCAGAGTTGGTTTACGTTGCCAGTCTATTGCCCAGCGGTAGGCTTGACGCAGCAACTTGGTCGTTTATAACTTGGACGGCGGCCTCGCAGGCGGCTCAAATCGTATACGGTTCCGAAATGCCGGCAAAATCACCGTCGCCTTTCTGACTCAATCCGCGCATAACCTGCCTCTGAAAGCAACCCCTTGACCTTTAAATTCTTCTTAAAATGGGTGGGAAGGGCCCAGGTCAAAACCAAGCCCTAGTTTTTCCAGTAGATGAAAGGTGCTAGACGGCGTAAAATCTGCTGATAAACTAGTTATGTTGCATGCCAGCAAAAACGCAGCCAGGCGGTAATCGAGAAGTTTTTGATTTCTGCTCTCACGGCGCTTGCCAAGGTTTTCACTTTGGAACTGCTGCTGCGCAAGACAGTAATTTATTGTGGGCTGGTGTCACGTTCACACCAGAAGTATTGAAATTTCCATCGACGATTAAGACCTTCAAAACCCGTGTGGCTGTGAGGGAACTTCATAATGCAAATTGCTTTGCCGCGAAAGAAATTACGATTTACTCAATCCGCTTCTGTCATAGGCTTTATCCTGTTCCTTCTCACTGCCAGTTCCGCACACGCCCAGGGCCAAACGAGGCCACAGAACAGTCGCGATGGTGGGGACTCCGTTGAGTCAAGGCGGCTGTCGCAGCCACTCGACCTTGCCATTGACAACTACAAGCATCTAGCCGCCGCGCCGCGCCAGATCCAGGAAGTGCTGCTAAAGGACAGCGGTCTGCTCGTCGAGCTGAAACGATTGGCTATCAAGGAAGCAACCGACAATGGTCAGATCGTCGAAGATTCTTCATTGACTGACCAGGCTATTTTCGATCGGCTGGATCAGGACATCAAGTTTCGGTCGCTCGCCACAGCACTTCTGCAACGCTATGGCTATTTGCTCCCAACGTTCAATCCGGATTCAGAACTGGCAAAACAGCGAGACCTCGTATTGAAGGAACGGGCCAAGCGTCAAGTACAAGTGGAAGCCCAGGAAGATGCGGATATCGACGCCGCTATTAAGAAACGGGCCACTGTAGAAACTTCAGACACTTGCGGCGACAAAAAAGATTGCGCCCCACCGAGCTCGCGAAAAGCGCGACGGGGAAACGGTTCTAATGGAGGCCAGGAACAGATTCCCGATCAAGGAGGATTTACTTTTCCGGATCTACCGCTGACCTCTTCTTCTCCAATTCTCCGTGCCCAAGGTGGCGGATCCTCTGGTTCCGGTTTTGGTGCAGGACAAGACGTTGGGATGGGCTCGCCGCAATTGTCGTCCTTGAGAGGAGAGCGACAAGACCTCGCCGGTTCGGGGGGCGCTGCGGAAGATAGCGGCTCAGAAAATCGCAGTTCCAGAATGGCTCAGATGCTTTCAGCTTCACAGGGATTCCCGGGCGGCGGTAGCGACCTTGGACTTTCCTTTCCTTTTGACGTGTCCGACACCGGATCTATTCCTTCCAACGTCGGCGGCCGCACCCCGCCAGATTATGTTCAAAGAAATCGCGACACGGATCGAGCACGATGGTCCCGAGAGCTACGCCGCAATACCCCAATGGATCTATCGCCGGTATCGATGGTCCGCCGCGCAAATCCCTACTCGGACATTCCGTCGCTGTACGATATGTATGTACAGGCTTCCGCGAAGCCTGGTCCTGTACAACGATTTGGCCTCGAGGTTTTTCGCAACGAGGACTCCGATTTAGATGACTTTCCGATCGACTTGCCCGCCGGCCCGGATTACGTCGTTGGGCCCGGTGACGGTCTAGCAATAAATCTATGGGGTGGCGTGTCGCAGCGTATCTCCCGCACCGTCGATCGCCAAGGTCGCATTTCACTCCCTGAGTCCGGCCCGATCCCCGTTAGCGGCCATACCCTTGCTGAAGTTCAACAAACGGTCCAAAAGGTCTTGCGGGCGAACTACCGTGATGTCTCGGCCGACGTTTCCTTACTACGCTTGCGGAGCGTGCGAGTTTATGTGGTTGGTGATGTCGTGGAACCCGGAGCTTATGACATCAGTTCGCTTTCAACACCACTTAACGCTTTGTTTGCCGCGGGCGGCATAGCCGATAATGGTTCGCTTCGCTCCATAAAACATTATCGCGGAAGCAACCTTGTGGAGGAGGTCGACGCCTACGACCTGCTACTTCACGGTGTTCGCAGCGAAATGGCGCACCTCGAAAGCGGCGATTCACTTCTAGTTTCTCCCACCGGCCCGCAAGTTACCATTGACGGCATGGTTCGTCGACCGGCGATTTACGAGCTTCGAAGCGAAAAAAACCTCGCTGACGCTCTTGATCTGGCCGGGGGAATTCTTCCGGCTGCGGCTCTTCAACACATCGAGGTGCAACGCTTGGTTGCTCATGAAAAGCGAACTATGCTCACTATGGATATTTCCGCGACCAGCGATCCCGATTCCATCACCAAGCGGCTCAGCGCTTTTAAAATCCAGGACGGAGATCAAATCCATATTTTCCCCATCGCTCCTTATAACGAAAGCGCCATCTATCTTCAGGGACATGTTCTTCGTCCGGGGCGCTACTCTTTCAGTGATGATATGAAAGTCACAGATCTGATCCGCTCCTATGCCGATTTACTACCCGAGCCGGCCGGCCACTATGCCGAGATTGTGCGCCTTAATCCTCCGGATTATCGACCCAGTGTCGAGAGTTTCGACCTTGCCGCTGCACTGGCTAATCCTGCCACCGCTCCAAAGCTTCAAGCGCACGACACCGTGCGGGTCTTCGGCCGCTACGACTTTGAGCCAACCCCGCAAGTGTGGATCGGTGGGGAAGTCGCGACTCCGGGCACCTACTCAACGTCAGGGCAAATTCGTTTGCGCGATGCAATCTACCTCGCAGGTGGCGTTGCTCCCGACGCCTCCCTCGATTCCGCCCAATTATTTAGAACTCAGCCCGATGGAACTTTGAAAATCTTGAGTGTTAACCTCGGCGGCGCCATGACCGGTAATCCAGCGGATAACATTTTGCTTGAGTCCCGCGATCGGCTTCTTGTGCACCGCAATGCGGCGCAGGTAGATGTCGCCTCCGTAGACATAAAAGGTGAAGTTGCCAAACCCGGCCGCTATCCTTTAACCACCAACATGCATGTCGAGGACCTGATTCAGGTGGCTGGTGGGCTAACCCGTACCGCTGATCCCGTCAAAGCTAATCTCACTCGCTATGCCGCCGCCGATACCGAGCATGCCACCAGCCAAAATTTGTCCATCGCACTGTCCGCCGTATCGGCTGGTGATGTAACGGAAAACAAACTCCTGCGCGATGGCGACGTGCTGACGATCCCGCAAAATCCGGGGTGGATTGACGTGGGAGCCTCGATGACCGTGCGAGGAGAAGTGCAGCATCCAGGTCCGTTCGGCATCCGCCCAGGCGAAAGAGTTAGCTCAGTTCTAGAACGTGCTGGCGGCTTTTCCTCCCAGGCCTATCCATACGGTGCCGTCCTCATGCGCCGCGATGTGCGGGAAATTGAAATGAATGCGCGTACCGAAATGATCCGCCGACTAAAGGAAGAAGAGGTTCATCTGCGGGCTTTGCCAGAAGCTGATGCGGACCAAAAGAATGCCAAGTTAACGGCTCTCGGCGAGACGGAAACTACCATTCAGCAACTTCAGGCGAATCCCCCGGTGGGACGAGTCGTGATTCATCTTCAGCATGACTTGCACGCTTGGCGAAATACTTCCTCAGACGTCATGATTCGCGACGGTGACGTTCTGATCGTCCCGAAAAAAGCCGACTACATCACCGTGAACGGTCAGGTTTTCAATCCTACTGCCGTCAGCTATCGCCCTGGCCGAAGCGCCAAGTGGTATTTAACGCAAGCCGGCGGTATGACCCAATTGGCCAACAAGAAAGCCGTCTTTGTAATCAGAGCGGACGGCTCTGTTCTGGCTGCCAAGAACAACTCCGGATTCTGGAGTGGCGATCCTTTGAATACTTCGCTGCGGCCTGGCGATTCCATCGTCGTCCCGGAAGTGGCGCCGCGTGTTGGTACACGAAATTGGCAGAACCTATTCCAGGCCGGTCAATTAGCTGCTTCGGCTGCGCTGGCGGTCGCTTACATTCACCCGTAATGACTGGCATCAGAGTTGTGCTCAGTTATTGCGTCTTGTGCCTAGTTCTACTGGCCCTTCCCGGAAAAGCTTTCGGGGCTGCTCGTGCGCAGGAATCCCAGGAGCGCTCGGGCGCATCAGATGATTCAAATCCGGGTAGCAAGACCAAGGACAACCCAAAACGTGAGCCTGACGCGAATCCTGACCCGGCAGGCGCCGGTCGTAGCTTTGGAATCTTAGCTAGAGATTTCGTCAATGATCAGAAAGAGATCTGGACAAGTCCAAAGCATCTTCGCTTCGCCGATGCTGATTGGCTGGTGCCCGCAAGCGGTTTCGCGGCTGCGCTTTTCGTGACAGATCGCGATGTTAGCTTGCATCTTTCGAATGATCCCCAGACAATCAGCCACTACAAAACGTATTCCACAGCGGGCATCGGCGCTCTTGCTGGTGCCGGAGCGGGACTGTTTCTCCTCAGCTATTCCACCCACAACGAGCACTGGCGCGAAACCGGACTGCTGGCCGGCGAAGCAGCCGTCGCCAGTCTTATTCCTATCGAGGTTATGAAATACTCCCTGCGTCGTCAGCGTCCATTTCAAGGCGACGGCAGTGGCCCCTTCTTCCAGGGTGGAACTTCATTTCCTTCCGAACATGCCGCTGCCGCTTGGGCCATAGCGGGTGTTTTTGCCCATGAATATCCGGGCCTCTTTCCAAGGCTTGTTAGCTATGGCTTGGCCTCGTTCGTTAGCTATTCCCGAATAAAAGGTAAACAACATTTCCCATCTGATGTCTTCGTCGGCAGCTTGGTCGGCCAGCTCGTCTCGCAGAATGTCTACAGCCGTCATCACGACCCTTCCTTGGGTGGCGATGAATGGAGATCCATCGGCCAGATTGTGCGCGGGGATGGATATTTACCCGCCGATAAACAAGGCTCGCCCTACGTTCCGCTGGATAGTTGGATTTATCCTGCCATGGACCGGCTTATCGCCTTGGGAGCGATCAACACCGCTTTTGCCTCACTGCGCCCCTGGACGCGAACCGAGTGCGCGCGGCTTCTGGGTGAGGCGGAGGGCTTGGACGATCCCGGTGTTGCTGGGTCTGAAGTCGCAAATATATACAGCATGTTACAGCTCGAATTTCGCGACGAGCTGGAAAATAATGGTGGAAATCTTCGTGCGCGCATTGAGTCTGTTTACGCACGCGTGACGGGCGTTTCCGGGAACCCGCTCGGCGCAGGATTGCACTACGACTTCGGTCAAACTTTTACCAATGATTACGGGCGACCATACGAGGCAGGCGTCAACTCCATCACGGGAATCTCTGGGTGGGCCTCATCTGGACGTTGGGTTGCCTACGTTCGCGCCGAGTACCAGCATTCCCCCTCGGCCCCTCCCCTATCTCTTAGCGCGCGAGAAACGATAGCCCACGCGCAAGTTGTGCCGTCCATGCCCCCGGATACGCCTATCAACGCTGTTAACCGCGTTCAGTTGCTGGATGCCTACGCGGGATTGAATCTCGACAATTGGCAGATCACTTTTGGACAGCAAAGCTTGTGGTGGGGCCCAACCTTAGGCGGTCCCATGCTGTTAAGTGACAACGCCGAACCAATCCCCATGTTTCGCATCAGTCGCGTTTCTCCCCTACAACTACCGTGGATCTTCGGTTTCCTCGGACCTATGCGTCTTGAGGTGTTCTTCGGTCAATTGTCGGGCCAACAATTCATACAAGGGCCAAACGGCACCACCGGAACATTTCTTCAGTCGTATTCACCTCAACCATATCTGCACGGCGAGAAGATCGCTTTTAAGCCCACTCGCAATTTTGAATTCAGTTTTTCACGCACCACCATCATGGCTGGCCCGGGTGTGCCACTCACATTTGGCACATTCGGCAAAAGCCTTTTTACGGTCAGTGGTTCAGTGAGTGCCAACGGCCTTCCAGGGTCGGCCAATGACCCCGGCGATCGACGCTCGGCAATTGACTGGGAGTATCGCCTTCCAAAGCTCAGGAATTGGGTGACTTTTTACGGAGATGCATTCAGCGATGATCAAATTTCTCCTATCGCCTATCTTGATCGTTCCGCCATCAGCGCCGGGCTATATTTCTCTCATCTTCCAAAAGTGCACAAGTTGGATCTCCGGGTCGAAGGTGTGTACTCCGATGTTCCCGCCGGTGGGGCGATTGGCGGTGGCTTTTTCTATTGGAACACCCGTTACCTAAGCGGGTATACAAACAACGGGAACTTGCTCGGAAGCTGGATTGGACGCGACGGGCAGGGCGCGCAGGGTTGGGCTAATTACTGGTTTACGCCCAGAAATCGCCTGAAGTTTAATTATCGACACGAAAAAGTAAGTCAGGATCCACGGTTTATTCCCGGCGGCGGCACCATTACCGATGGAAGCATTGGCGCGGATGTTTGGACCACTCGGTCGTTGGCATTCTCTGGTAATGTGCAATATGAAGTATGGACCTTTCCCTCAATTGTCGCCGGGCAGCAGCACAACTTGAGCGTTTCCTTGCAAGTTCAGTTCAACCCTGCCGGTTGGTCGTCTCCAGGGGGCAATCCATGAGGTCTGGTCTAATTAAACAAATTAATTACAGCCACAAGCGGCATTACAATGGAAATATCATTAATATGGGAATCAAGTTTGGTTTAGAGGGCGATACGTGGCACAGTCGGGTCTAAAGACACGAACCGAGATTTCTCCCGCTCTTCCTATTGAAGACCTGCGAGAAAATGATCTCACTTTTGACGATCTCAAATCCGCCAACTTGGTGAGATCGCAATTGCTCTGGAAGAATCGCCGCTTTTTGGCTTGGGCAATATTCGCGGGCCTTTGCATTGGTCTTGCTGTCGCGTTTCTGATTCCCTCGCGATACGAATCCACCGTGCAATTGATGCCGCCAGACAGTCAGTCCGGGGGACTGGCCATGTTAGCTGCTTTGACCGCGAAAGCTGGCGGCGGCAGTGGCCTGGGCGCGGTCGCCGGCGATCTACTCGGGGTCAAGAGCTCGGGCGCTCTTTTTGTTGGCATTCTTAAGAGCCGCACTGTAGAGGACCGCTTGGTGGATCGTTTCCAGCTCAAGAAAGTTTATGCCGTGAAGCACACCGAAGACGCTAGGAAGACGCTCTCAGAGAACACCGCAGCGTCGGAAGACCGCAAGACCGGGATAGTCACTATCACCGTGACAGATCACGATCCCAAGCGTGCTGCCGCCATCGCTCAAGCTCATGTTGAAGAACTCAATCAGCTTTCTGCAGAGCTATCTACTTCCTCCGCACACCGCGAGCGTATTTTCCTGGAGGGACGGCTGGCTGCGGTTAAGCGCGACCTGGACGACGCTTCACAAAAATTTAGTCAATTCGCCAGTAAGAACGTCGCTCTAGATATCAAGGAGCAAGGACGCGCGATGGTGGATGCTGCCGCGGCTATTCAGGGAGAAATGATCGCCGCGGAATCTGAGTTGAAAGGGCTGGAACAGATCTACACCTCTGGTAACGTACGCGTTCGCTCCGTACAAGCGCGGATCTCTGAACTTCAGCGACAGCTTCAGAAACTCGGCGGCAAGACCTCTTCCGAAGCAGATCATGCTGCTTCTTCCGATTCCTTGTACCCCTCGATTCGGGAACTTCCAATTTTGGGCGTTACCTGGGCCGATCTCTATCGGCGCACTAAAATTCAAGAAACAGTGTTTGAGATTTTGACCCAGCAATATGAACTTGCCAAAGTGCAGGAGGCTAAGGAGACCCCCAGCGTAAAAGTTTTGGATGCCGCAGTTGTGCCCGAGGAAAAATCGTTTCCACCGCGGTTGTTAATCACCGTGCTGGGCGGGTTAGTGCTTTTCTGCGCCGCGGCGATGGTCGTCTTTATCCGGGAGCGGTGGAACGAAACTGATGCTAGCGATCCTCGCAAAATCTTCGCACGGGAAGTATTCGGTAGTGTCCCCTTTATGCCCTCGACGAGTCCGAATGGTTCAGGACTGCGAGCTGTCGCGCATAATATGTGGACCCGTGTCGCGCGCAGAAGTGAAAAGCCCGGAGCTCGCGACGCCGAATAGGAATATTTCAACTTGTCGCCGGTTAGTGCGGTCTCGCACTGTCCCACAGGATACAACAAGCATATTTCGTGAACACTAAGCGCAACATCGGTGACTTGGCTAGCCCTTGCGTAACAAAACAAGCGACCTCCGAACCCAAAATTTCCCCCCTTGGGTGGTTATCTAAACTGAACTTACCTGCGTTGTCCCAAAATCGCTTTCGTCAAATGGGATTTAGCATTGCCGACCAGACCTTTTCGGTTGGTGGAATATTTCTCATCAATATCGCCTTGGCGCGCACGCAGCCTCAACAGAGCTATGGCATTTTTGCATTGACGTACACCGTCTTTACGTTTCTGGCGGGATTGCACAACGCTGCCATACTTGAGGCTTATACCATCTACGGCTCCGGGCGATATCACTATAAGTTTGCGGCATATGAAAAGTTGTTGTGGCGCACGAATGTCTTCGTGAGCCTCGCCGTCACAATAGTCTTAACATTGGTATGGGGAGCGCTCGCTTGGATCGCGCCCGGCAAGGCCTCCTACACTCTTCTAGGCATGGCGCTGAGCTGCGGCATTTTTTTGACCGCCTCGTTTGTTCGCCGGACTTTTTACATGCGGCGACGGCCAGAGCTCGCCGCCAAGTTTTCTACCATTTTTTTCATTACTTCTATGGTGCTCTTAGGGCTGTCGATGCGGACCCACATATTGAGCGGATTTTACGCATTTGTGATTGTGGCATTGGCTTGGTGCGTCGCCGGTTTGTCTGTTTTGCGAACTTCGCCGGGCGCCGAAAAGCCCGAGGATTTCGCGGCAAGCGAGCCTTCGTATTGGTCTGAACACTGGAAATACTCTCGCTGGGTCTTCGTAACCGCTCTTGTTTTTCAATTCACAACGCAGGGATACTATTGGCTTACAGCAGGTTTGCTGTCTGTTACAGAAGTTGCAGACCTTCGCGCCATGTCCAATCTGGTCGTGCCTATGGATCAAGTGTTTGGCGCAATGAACCTTCTGATCCTGCCCATGCTTTCGTTAAGATTCGCATCCCGCCGGATGGCAGGACTTATCCCGCTATGGCAGAAATATTGTCTGGCATGGCTTCTCGTTAGTGCCGGCTTCGCGGTGGCGCTCAATGTTGTTGGCAAGCCGCTGATGCACAGACTATACGCCGGAAAATTCGACAATATCGCCTCGCTCGTAGGTCTACTCGCGCTCTTGCCCATGATTATGGGTACCGGTAACACCATCAACGCCGCGCTCAAGGCTCTGGAGAAACCAAAAGCAGTTTTCTACGCCTACGTGACCAGCGGCGCAACGACGTTTCTGTTAGGCATACCCCTTGTAATTCGGTTCGGTCTACGCGGTGCGGTTTACGGAATGTTGGCGTCAGCGGCGGCATACTCGGCGGCCCTCGCTGTCGCGCTTCTCACCAGCTGTCGCGCGGAAAGACGTAGCATATTGTCGACCGTGGTCGCCAAGGGAAATTCTGTCTCATGAGCCACCCGTCGCAAATGAAAATGTACTCTGGAATTTGTCGCAATGGACGTTGGTTCAATTAAAGTGAGGGATCGCATTCAAGGTTCGGCAAACGCAAAGGCGGCAACTAAACGAAGAGTCTGGCTGGTCGTTGGGGTTATTCTTTTTGTGCTGCTGTTGCGCTGGGCTTACATCAATTGGCTTTCTCCAATCTTCGGTTATTACGGTTTTACCTACATGGTTCCGCCGGACAAATATCTCCTGCTGGCTTTCGTCTGCAGCGTTTTGCCGAGCTTGTGGATGCCCATGGAGGTCACTCGGCCATCCCAACTTGGCTATTGGGTGTTGTACCTTACTGTCTTCATACCCTCTATGATCATTCCGTTATTCGTGCAGCTTAGCGAGTTGCCGAGTATAGCTTGGTTAACAATGACCCTTTTACTCGGGTTTGCGATTCTCGGCTCAAGTTATCTTTTTTCGCTCCGTCAGCCTAGGCCTGCCCTTCAAGGCCAGTCGGTCTTCTGGTATGGTTTCGCGCTGCTCATCATTATTTGTGGGGGGACCGCCGTCATAACTCTTCGCAATAACATCCATCTCGTATCGTTCTCAGAAATTTACGACGTCAGAGATGCCGCCAGTGAACTAAGCACCGGGCCTCTGACTAACTACTCGGTCATGTGGCTCTATGGCGCAATTAACCCGTTTTTGCTCGCCTGGGGATTGTTTTACAAGCGGCCCAGTTTTTTTATCGCCGGAGCACTTGGGCAACTCCTGGTATACAGCAGTTTCGGCACCAAGGCTTCGCTTCTCTCGGTTGTTTTCATCGTGGGCCTATATCTTCTTTTTCGAATCGGCAAGGTTTCATTCGCGTTAAAACTAACGTGGGTAATCGTGGTGCTTTTTGCGGTACTCTGCGGCCTTTATATTTACTCTGGCGAAGAGCCGGGCCTGATCTTATTTGGATTGTTATTCCTGGTCTTTTTTCGTTCCTTCGGTCTTGCTGGCTTGCTAACAGGTCAATACCTGAATTTCTTCCATCACAATCCTTTCACCCACTACTCCCACCTGAAAGTCGTGGACTTGTTTGTTCGTTATCCTTTTCATTATCCGTTAGGTACTGAAGTAGGCTACTACTATTACAATCCCCTCGTTGACACCACGGCCCACTTCTGGGCTACTGATGGAATAGCTGCCTGGGGACTTCCCGGGATTCTCCTCATTTCGATAATCGGGGCCCTTATTTTTTGGTGCATCGACTCGTTCACTCAGCACCAGGATCCTCGTTTTGCCGGACTCGCGATTTTCTATGCTACCTACAGCCTGGCCAACCTCTCCATGTTTACCACTTTTCTGTCAGGGGGCTTGGGACTCTTAATAATCCTCCTTTACTTCGCGCCACTTCAGCGACGAGCTGCGTTCAAAGCACGTTTGAAACCCATTCCATCTGCGGAGCCTAACCCGGGTCCGACGCTGTGATTCCCGGCAAGAGATGCATCCCTGGGCGCAGCGCATTTTGATTACCCATGATGAACTGAGAATCGTAAACTAAAATTGCCCAATGACTGCTCGCGAGGATTCAGCGGACCACGGGAAGTTTCACGATTTAGCGCTCTCGGAGTTGTCCCCGGAGATGAGCTTACGCCTTCAACGATTGAGAGATCCGAACTGGTTTTCCTCCGCGGGGTTTGCACAATCATATTGGACACACCCGGCAGAGCGAGTTGCTTTTCTGGAAGACAGATCAGGCCAAGTGATTGAGAAGTGTTTCTACCGGGAAGACAGGTGGGCCGGGGTCTTTAAAGAAATTGGCATTTTTGGACCCGCCGATCCAGGCAGCCGGTTGCTTAGTCAGCTTCAGCAAAGCCGGCGTGCACACATCGTGAAACTTTGCTGGGTGGCGGCGCCAAATGTTCCGCTCGACAAGGGGTTCTGGAAATCCTTCGCTGTTCGCCAAAGGACGGAGGACTACTGCATACAATTGCCAGAAAGTCCTTCTGAATATCTGCAGACCCTCGGGAGCAGTACGCGGAAGCACCTGCCCTATTACGTTCGCCGGCTGAGTAAAGAATGGGACTCCAGGTGGGACTTTGAAGAAAATACAGGCGCAAACATTACCTACGAGTCTTACGAGCGCCTCTTCGAACTTAACCGTCTGCGAATGGACCGCAAGGGACACAGGAGTGCATGGACAGAAGACCTGCGGCGCCAACGGTGGGGCTTGGCGCAAGAGTCGGGTCTCCTTTGCAGCCTTCGTTTCGGAGGCGAGATCGTCGCTGGCACGCTCTCGTTTCTCCACCAGCGCGAAGCTTATCTCATCGTACTGGCTCACGACCCCCAGTTTGACCGGTTAAATCTCGGCAACGTCAGTCTCTGGCTAACCATTCAATATCTTATTCGGTCAAGCTACGATCGCTATCACCTGATGTGGGGCCGTTCTTCGTACAAGGAACAATTGGGCGGAAAAATTCAGCCTCTCTTCGACATGATGCTATTTCCACGTTCTTCTGTTGCGGCTCTCTGGTTCGCTACCGACTCGCTTATGCTTTTAAAAGGGGGGGCTTTCATCGCCAAGGTCAGCGCAAGCTTCAGGCGACGTCTTCCGGCCAAGCGTTCGCTTGCGTCGGAGAAGGGCGACCGGTCGGAAACCTCATCAGTAGACCACCAACCGAGCGAAGAAAACCGATGAGGTTCCGGTGACTTTTCCTTCGACGTTAGTCGATTTGATACTATGCCCGAAGGACTTGGGTATCTTGTCGGTGTGCGAGCCTGCGGAAGTCGACCGCATCGCGACGGGTGCCGTGCGATGTCGGAAATGTAACGCGCGCTATGAAATCGTGGACGGAATTCTGCGACTGTTTCCCGGGCAACGACCCCTTGATTCCGTCGCGAGAGACGAACAGCGAACAAGAGACTTGAAGGCCGAAAATTATGATGCCCACTTCAGCGACGTCGCTAATCGAGTGGAAATCTCGACCATCTTGCAAGAGAGCACTCCTCTTGCTGGCGTGACAGTTCTGGATCTGGCGTGCGGAACTGGTAGGGTCACGGTGCGCCTTCTGCAGCGTGCGCGAAAAGTTCTCGCCTGCGACCTCTCCGAGGAATCTCTCCGGGTTCTGGCGCAGAAAATTGGAACAACCGAGAACCTCGGTTTAGTGTGGGCGGACATTGTACAGATGCGCATAGCGCCAGAGACCATAGACTTGGCGGTCTCTACGCAGTTGTTTGAGCACATTCCGACCCTGGAGCAGCGGGCCGAATTCCTGGAAGGAGTTCGCGCTGCGCTCAAACCTGAGGGGGTTTTCCTTCTGACTGTCTATTTCTACAGTTTTTTGCGCCGGTTTTTACGAAAACAACAGCAAGGATTCCACGCCGGCGGCATATTCTATCGGCGTTTCACGCGTGCCGAAATTGAAGCCGAAATGTCCGGCTTCTTTCGAATTGCGAAGCTTCGGCCTATCCAAATCGATCCACGACTCCTTGCTTCGTTGCTGACGGACACAAGTTGGGCGGCTGCGGGATTGGAAAAGACTTTTCTCCGCGAACTCGTCGGGCATCTCCTGTTTGTGAAAGCAATCAAGAAACCTGTGGTCTCGGTCCCCAATTAAAAATGTTGAAAGAATTCACAAACCAGACAACGTGGCGATCTTCGTATCACAGCCTCAAGCGCATGGCTCGCGCGCTTCAGGGGCGGGATCTCTGGCAGGGTGTTCAAACGCAGTGCCAACAGCTTTGGTTGGGCAACGAGGGCGCCCGCTGGTGCATCTGTCCGGAAGGTTTATCAGCCGCCAGCACCATTTATTCTTGCGGTGTAGGTAAGGACATTTCCTTTGACGTGGACTTGATCCGTCGTTTGGGTGTCTCGGTACACGCCTTTGATCCCACCCCGGAGTGCGTTGCTTGGATTCACAAACAAGCCTTGCCGCCAGGTTTTATTTTTCACGACTACGGTATCGCTGACTTTGATGGACATTCTCAATTTATGCCTCCCGAAAACCCTGAGCATGTTTCCCATACGATTCTGCAGAGTGCCTCGCGCGGACCTGGCATTGAGGTCCCAGTGCATCGATTGAAAACAATTATGAGCACCCTTGGTCATGAGCAAGTCGACCTTTTGAAGATGGATGTTGAAGGTGCAGAATACTCAGTGCTAGCTGACCTTCTACACTGCGGGCTTGCAGTGAAACAAATACTTGTCGAATTTCATCATCGCTGGCCGGAAGTGGGGGTGCGAAAAACCCAACGAGCCATTGTCGCTCTTAACCGTGCTGGATATAAAATATTCTATGTGTCTCCCGGCGGGGAAGAATACAGCTTTCAGAGAACCGATTGCTAGTAATCTATTCTTGACCTCGAAACCGGTTCCGGGACAGTTTGACTATGGAACGTGTACCTAGCGTAACTTTGAAAGAGCCCTATGTTGTCGGTAAATGAGAAGCTGGTCCAGAATTATGCGAATTATTATGAAGATGACAACACTTTAACCGAGTGGCGCCGCTTGGGTGCAATTGACAAATGCAAAAATATAGCCCGTCTCTGCCCTAATCTGGAGAACGCGAACATTCTCGAAATAGGTTGCGGCGAAGGCGCCATCCTGGAACGACTGGCGCACTTGCGTTTCGGTTCTCAATTTACCGGACTGGAAATTTCGCCCAGCGCTGTACGCCAGGTTCAAGAAAAGAAGATCCCCAATTGCGAAGTGCAGCTCTTCGATGGATATGATCTCCCATTTCCAGAAAAGCGCTTCGATCTCGCTATCCTTAGTCACGTCCTCGAGCACGTGGAATACCCGAGGCGCCTCATTCATGATGCTGGCAAGGTGGCAAAGACCGTATTTATTGAAGTGCCCCTCGAAGATAACTGGAGAATGTCGCACGATTTTGTTTTTGACCGCGTTGGGCACATAAATTTTTACAATCCCAGAACGATTCGCAGCCTGGTGCAGAGCTGTGGAATGACCGTTCTCGATGCATATCCTTGCCATAGTGCACTGCCGAGTTACATTTTCAGGAAAGGCAAACTCCGGGGAACACTATCTTATTGGTTCAAGGAGATAGCTCTTCGGACAACGCCCAGCCTCAGCACCTCCGCGATGACGTATCACTATTCGCTGGTGTATAAGGAAACAGATAAGAGCGCTTGATGTCGATTACGCGCGACACCACAATTCGTCACAACTTTCATGGGTGTTAATCGGCTAATTCATTCTCTTGATGAGTCCTTAGCCAATCTGACGCTTCCGTTTAGGCCGGGTAAAAATCATCTCATTAGTTTTTTGTTTCATGGGCTCTTCATCGGACCTGATGAAATAGCCTCAGGCAGCGCGGACCCGCAGCAGGCGATTACCGTAGACATGTTTCGCGCTTTCGTTAGTTATTTCAAATCTCACTCCTATCGTTTTGTTTCTCCCCCGGAAATTGTCGAAGGTCTGCCTCCCGGCGAAAAATATGTTTTGTTAACCTTCGATGATGGTTATTACAACAATGTGCGTGCCCTTCCTATTCTCCAAGAATTTGATGTACCCGCCGTTTTTTTTATCTCTACTGGCCATGTAAAAGCGCAAAAAGCCTTTTGGTGGGATGTGGTGTACCGTCATTACTCGAAAAGGTCTGGGCGCCTCTCGGAAATGGATCATGCAATCGCGGCCTACAAACTCCTCAGGACTCATGAAGTGGAAGGACAATTGAAGAAGACCTACGGCGATAATGCGCTTCGTCCCGTTGGCGATTCAGATCGTCCGTTTTCCTTGAGTGAATTGCGTCAATTTGCGAACCACAAATACGTATTCTTGGGGAATCATACAATGGACCATGCCATCCTTCCGAATTATTCCCGTGCTGAAATTTACGAGCAGATCAATGGCGCACAAGAAGACCTAAAGGAAATAACCGGCCAAGTTCCGACGATTATCGCCTATCCTAATGGTAAGGTGTCCGCCGAGATTCTTCAGATTGCGCGGGACGCTAAATTGAATCTCGGTATTGGCGTGCAACCTGGAAGAAATCAGTTGCCGATAAAGACCTTCTCCAGACACGCGATGAGCCTGAGGCGATTTACCCTGTGGGGGGATCGCGAAATCGAACAACAATGTCGCGTGAGCCGCTCTGACATATCTTTGTACCGGCTATTTCGAGGGCTCAAGCACTTGGGTTACTCAGGCTGACGAGCCAAGTTAAATTACGTGAATGGTTAATGGCATGCGCATTCTTCAGGTTCACAACAAGTATCGACCCGGCTGGGGCGGCGAAGAGACTGTCGTCGAGCTGGAGGCCCAACTGTTGCGCGAGAATGGGCATGAGGTGGAAACTGTTTCTCTGTGGACCGGGGAACTAAATGGTGCCAAGACTCTTAAGCTTATAGCTGCGGGCTTCGGTACTGTATGGTCGTTTCGCGGCCACCGCTTGGTGCGGGAAGCAATCGAGCGTTTTCGTCCGGACCTCGTCCACACCCACAATACTTTTCCACTGTTTAGTCCGAGTATTTATTGGGCGGCGAACGGTGCGGACATCCCGGTGGTGCAGACATTACACAACTATAGGCTAGCCTGCGCAAATGCGCTTCTTCTGCGCGACGATCGGCCGTGCGAAGCGTGTGTTGGACGTCTTCCATGGGCCGCGCTGCGCTACCGCTGTCATAGTTCATCCTTTTTTCGAACCTTGGCAGTTGCATCTATGATTGTTATTCACCGTTGGATCGGGACCTACCGGAATAAGATTCAGGCCTACATCGCATTAACTGAATTCAGTAAGGCGATTCTGATTCGCGCGGGACTGGCGGCTGACAAGATTTTTGTTAAGCCCAACTTCACTCCCGACCCCGGTCCTCTCGTGGCGTTGCGGTCTCGCTCGGTTGTGTTCGCTGGAACCATAAATCGTGCCAAAGGCGTTCATCTGCTCTTGGAAGCTTGGTCCCAATTAGCCTTGCCGGGTTATAAATTGGTCTTACTAGGCGATGGGCCTGACCGACCGATGTTGCAGAGTCGCTACGCCCATGACTCCAGCATCGAATGGCTCGGCCCTCAGCCGCGCAACACTGTTTTCAAATATATTGCCACGTCTCAATGGCTGGTGCTCCCTTCGCTGGCCTACGAGAATTTCGCTATGTCGGTCCTTGAAGCTTTTTCGCTCGGTACCCCGGTCATTGTTCCTAGCCACGGCGCTTTGGCCACAATTGTTTCGAACGGACGGGACGGATGGCACTTCACTCCCGGTCTCGTGGCCTCTTTGTCCGACACTCTCCGCTCGGCATTGTCCTCATCCCCGTTGCGCTGGGCCGAATGGTCTGCTGCCGCACGCGCCAGATATCTTCACAACATGACCTCCTCATCCAACTATCACCAGTTACTTGGCATCTATCAGGGGGCTATGAAATCTTTTCCGAGATCTCTGTCTCCAAGATTGGAGAAAAGATGTGTTGACGGAAACCTCGGCGAGTCTTAAGTCTGTGCGGTTGACCCCCAAAGCCAGCTTGAGTCCCAGACATAAAATGACGGTTGTTTTGGTTTCTGAATTCTTTGCGCCGGATATGGGATATTTGGAAAACCTGTTCCCCAAGTATTTGGCACGTGCAGGAGTTGAGACTCATGTTATTGCGACCGACCTACCACTCGCTTATCGAGAAAAAGGTGGACGGAACACTTACCAGGACTTTGTTCGGCCCTGGCCAGCGGGCACAGTAACAGTTGTAGACGGTTACACCGTGCACATCTTGGGGCATGAGCGGCTTCTCGGTCACATGCGTATAACCGGTTTAGGAAAGAAGCTGGCCTCCTTGCGGCCCGACGTAGTGCAGACCATGACTCCTGTTGGCTGGATTGCCAATCAGACTGCATGGCACAAACTGCGCGTCGGCTATAAGCTTTTTTCCGGATGCCACCATCACTCTTCGGTTTTTTCTTTGGCCTCCCAAAGGATTAAGGCTTCAGCGTCCAAGAAATTTCATTGCTTGGTTACGCGAACCATTCCTGGCCGGTTGGCAAGTTTCACCACCGAGAAATGCCACTGCATTTCTTCCGACTGTGCTGATGTTGCCACGCGATTCTTCGGGGTGCCGCAGAAACAAATTGTAATCTCTCCCCTGGGAGTCGATACCGAGCTGTTTTTTCCGGCCACACGGTCAGAAGAGCTAGCGGACAGAGTTTCAACGCGTCGGGGTCTGGGATTTGCTGACGGGGATATTGTTTGCGTGTATTCAGGACGATTTACCGGCGATAAAAATCCTGCCTTGCTTGCTCGAGCGGTGGCGGCACTCCGCACTAAAGGGGAACCTTACCGAGGTCTTTTTGTTGGCAGCGGGCCGCAAGCGGATGCGATTCAAAAATCCGATGGATCCGTGATCCACGAGTTTACACCCGTGCGCGAGTTGGGCGCACTCTATCGTGCCGCAGACATCGGCGTTTGGCCAACTCAAGAGTCGCTCTCGATGTTGGATGCTGCGGCCTGTGGTTTACCTATCGTTGTGAACCACACTATGAATGCACTAGAACGTATTGAGGGAAATGGTTTGACCTACGCGCTTAATGATTTGGACGATCTCGTCCGAGTTTTGAGAAGCCTACTCAGTAACGATAAGCGACGGAAACTAGGATCTGTTGGTGCCAGCAAGATGGCCAATAACTTCAGCTGGGAATCAGTCACTAAAAGTCGGATAGCAGATTATGAAGCTGCATTGCCGGGTAATGGCTCGCTTCGGCATGCGGCGCAACATGGTGCGGATCGATGATCGATTTTTCCGTTGTTGGGTCCGATACATTTGCCGGGAAGATCATTCGACTGCCTTTCCGGTTTCTGCCGCGCGGGATGACCGTTCCCATCCTCCAAGGACCGCTCCGCGGAAAGAAGTGGATTCTTGGTTCGCAACGACACGCTTTCTGGCTCGGCGGTTACGAGACTCGCATGCAGACCTTGATGGCCCGCGAGCTAAAAAAGGGTCGTACGTTTTATGACATCGGCGCAAATGTCGGATTTTACACTCTCCTCGGCTCTTTCTGTGTTGCGCCCGGAACTGTTTTTGCATTCGAACCTCTGCCGGCGAATGTGGAATTCCTCAAACGGCACCTTTCCATCAACCATGTGAAAAATGTTCAGGTGCTTCAATTGGCGATATCCGACCAGATCGGGACCGCTAAGTTTCGCGCGGAGCCTACCGGCGCCATGGGCCAACTGAACTCCTCCGGCGATGTGGATGTCAATATGTCGACTATAGATAACTTACTTGCTCTGCGGGAAATCCTTCCGCCGGACTGCGTCAAAATGGATATTGAAGGCGCAGAATGTAAGGCCTTGATCGGCGCGCGTGCGTGCTTTCAGCAGCACAAGCCGGTGCTGTTCTTGGCAACGCACGGGAAAGAAATTCATGACCGTTGTTGCGATTTGTTGCGGTCTTGGAAATATAAAGTGGAAATCATTACGAGAGAAACACCAGATCGCTCCGACATGATCGCCACGCCAACTTAATGATAAAATATCGAATATTCTAATAACAATTCTAGGTTGTTTTGTGTTCTCGTCAGACGTGCCCTGCCGACCGCATTTGGAACCGGTATCCGCTTTGGTATCGGCGGGATTTTGAGGTGTTGAGCCGTAGCCTGTGTCAGTTGGAGCAAATCTATTTTGTTGCGACGCGTAATATTGATTGTAAAGAAGAACGTGGTGTAATGGTGTCGACTAACGGAATTACTCGTGAATTGCGTAATCCAATCCTTTTCGCGCCTCTGGTCGTGGCTGTTCGTCTCTTCATGTTCCCGGGGCTGTTGCTAAAAAATCGTGCCAGCCAGGGCGATTGTCTTTTGATCAGGGCCGTTAAATTCTGATCATGAGGATTTTGATCAATTCGATCAATTTTTATCCCGAACTTACCAGCACAGGAAAATATACCGGTGAGATGGCGCAATGGCTCGCTGAACGCGGCCACCAAGTGCGTGTGGTCACCTCTCCCCCGCATTACCCAACTTGGAGAGTCTTCGACGAATATTCGTCTTGGCGCTTTACAAAAGAACCATGGTCGCCTGCCGCGGGCAGTGGCACACTCGAGATATTTCGTTGCCCTTTATGGGTGCCGCGGATGCCACGGGGTTGGAGGCGCCTAGCATATCTAGCTAGCTTTTCCCTGACCAGCGCGCCAGTGATGTTGGCTCAGGCACTCTGGAAACCCCATTTGGTTTTGCAGATCGAGCCCACTTTTTTCGGCTCCCCGCAATCGTTGCTGTCAGCATGGTTTTCCGGCGCCATCTCCTGGTTACATATACAAGACTTCGAGGTAGATGTTGCCTTTCAACTGAGTGATTTTTCTTCGCAACGTTTGCGGCGCTGGGCTCATCGCATAGAAAGAAGGCTGATGGCCAAATTTTCCCGCGTCTCGACAATCTCGAATCGCATGGTCGAGAAACTTTGCATCAAGGGGGTGCCGGCATCGCGAGCCGTTTTATTTCCCAACTGGGTTGACACCGTTGCCATTCATCCTCTGCCAGGACCCAGTCCTTTACGTCAGAAACTCGGTATTCCTCCCGATACCGTGGTCGCCCTGTACTCCGGAAATATGGGTTTGAAACAGGGTCTGCACACACTTGTTGATGTCAGCGGGTTGCTTGCCGCGCGGCGCGATATTTATTTCGTAATTTGCGGCGATGGGCCTTATCGAAAAGAATTGATGACGATGACCAAAAATTCCCACAATGTGCGATTTCTGCCGCTGCAGCCCGCCGCCGCCCTCAACGATCTTCTCAATCTTGGCGACATTCACCTCTTGCCGCAATTAGCGGGAGCCGCGGACCTAGTAATGCCTTCAAAATTGACCGGCATTATGGCTAGTGGCCGCACAGTTCTGGCAGCCGCTGACCAAGGCTCCCAGATTGCTACTTTGCTGGAAGGTCGAGGACTCATAAGTCCTTCGGGCGACGCCGATGCATTTGCTACCGCACTGACCTTTCTTGCAGAGAATCCTGAATTGCGTCGAAAATTAGGTGATGCTGCGAGGAAGTATGCCGTTGCTCATCTAAACCGCGACCAAATTCTGTTAGAGTTTGAACACTTAATTAAAAAATTATGTAGCAATTCTTTCGTTAACGATGAGAATGGTTTGGCAGCGTAGGTGCTCTGCGGCACCACGTTGCCGCTTTTTAAATGATCGTGACCATATTAGCCAGCATGCTCCACGAACTATCTCCCACCGTTGCTTCATCTTTTATACCGCTCCTGACGTTTGTCCAAACATTCATAACCGTTGGGAAGGTTATCGAATTTTTCCTGATTTCTATTTTTAGTCTCGCTCTGGTTTTGCCCAAAAAGGAGACTTCCCCTTTTGGTGCGCGGGTTCTTAAAGGGAGAGCCCCGGGATTTGATAATCTTTATTTCCGCAAGGAGTCAATTGTTGTTCCCTCGAATGCCTTAGACGGGGGTAGGCGGCGTCGTTCTTGCGACCCTCCAGCCCTTGGGACACTCATTTGGAGGTTTTCCAGAACATGCTCCTTAGGCTGAAGATCTACAGATTTTTTTTGACCGCAGCCACCTACTTAATGCCTTTTCTCGCCTGGGAGATCGGCTGGCAAATCTGGGTTTTTTGCATGAGGGCCCTGGATCGCTCTGTCGCATACCCGCACCGCGGACACTTTACTCTCGTCCTCTTCAGTTCATTCGTATGGGCCTTTATGGCCGAACGTTACAAGGTTACGAATATTGACGAACTCTCCCGAGAGCGGACCGGTGCCAGGGCTGCGACCGCTGCCAGTCTCGCTACTGCGGTAGTGCTGCTAGGCGGTCTCTATTTCGGCAGAAACGATGTTTTTCCGCGAGGTCTATTCGTTTGTTGCGTGGCGACTTTGCTGCCGCTCACAGTTTTCTTGCATGCCGTGTTTCGTGTGCTCTACCGAAAAAAGCTTTTATTGCGGCGGCCCACTCGGCTTTTGATCGTAGGCGCCGACCAATTTGCTCGTGACGCGGCATTGCGACTGCAGCGTTTGTCGTTCGCTCCCTGCGAGGTGGTCGCCTATGTGCGCCTTCCGGGCCAGGAAGTGGCGGTACGCGATGAACGTGTATATGACCTGGACCAGATCAACGCCTTACATTCGGGCAATGGAATTGATGAAGCCGTAATGGCCATTCATCCGGCCCAATTTTCGCAGATCCCCGCAATCATTAAAGCTCTTGAAAAGCTTTGCGTACCGGCAAGGGCCATCGTCGACCTCGGCGAAGGAGTTGTCGTCCGGGAAAAGCTATTTCAGTTTGGGCGCATGCAGATGTTGGACCTTACCACCACTCCCGCAGATTCCTTGGACTACGCTTTGCTGAAGCGGGTTTTTGACGTCTGCTTTTCAGCTTTGGTATTACTCCTGACTCTGCCGATCATGCTTCTCGTGGCCTTGACCATCCGGCTGACTTCGCGAGGCCCGATCTTCTTCGTTCAGGAACGCATAGGGCTTAATGGGCAATCCTTCAAAATGTATAAATTCCGGACCATGCAAATGAGTGCTGCCTCGGAAAGCGACACGCAATGGACCACTTCCGCCGATCCGCGGCGAACGGGCATCGGCGCCATCCTGCGGAAAACCAGTTTAGATGAACTGCCCCAGTTTATTAATGTTTTAAAGGGAGACATGAGCGTCGTAGGCCCTCGGCCCGAGCGCCCGCACTTCGTCAACCAATTTCTGCAGGAAGTTGGTAAATACAATCACCGCCACTGTCTTAGAGTCGGTATCACCGGCTGGGCTCAGGTGAATGGCTGGCGTGGCGACACCTCCATCCAGAAACGCGTCGAATACGACTTATATTATCTGCAGAACTGGACCTTTGGTCTCGATTTACGAATCATTTTTATGACTGTGCTCTCGGCACTCATCGGGAAAAACGCTTACTAAAATTAGATTCTTTCCCTCCGTACCGGGGCATATCGACGTCGCCAGTCTGTGCAGCAGTGGTAGCTATCCCAACATTTTTGAATTTCTTCTCACCTGCTATACTCCTGTTCTCTTAGAGCTTTAGGGGACTTGCCCGACTCCGGATGTCGGACGGGAGATTTTAGATCGTCTGGATTCGAATCTTCCTGCTACCTGCAAGCTGTATCATTGCTGAATGATTGAAGTTATAGCTAACTTTACAAGACTTTCGCCATGACTGACTACGCAGCCCACATCGCCCGTGAGATTCAGGAAAGCATTTCCGTCAAGACGGAACTGGGTCGCGTCGCCGAACAAATCGCCGAAGCCGCAACCGCGATAATAAATTGCTATCGCGCCCGCGGAAAATTGATCGTTTTCGGCAACGGAGGCAGTGCCTCAGACGCTCAGCACATGGTTGCCGAGCTTGTCGGCAGATACGCCGTCAAGCGGCGGCCCCTCGCCGCCATCGCGCTAACCACCAACTCTTCTTCGCTGACGGCCATCGCCAACGACTTTGGATTCGAAGAAATTTTCGCCCGCCAACTGGAAGCCTTGGCCGAGCCTCAAGACCTAGTCCTTGCGATCTCCACTAGTGGAAACTCACCCAACGTTTTGCGTGCTCTGGAAACCGCCAAGACCCTCGGCCTGAAGAAAATTGGACTGACCGGAAACGACGGCGGCAAGCTCCGGGATCTCGTGGACATAAGTGTCATCGTGCCGTCCACCTCCACCCCCAGAATTCAGGAAGCTCACACCTTGGTAATTCACATTCTCTGCGGAATCGTAGAAAACTCTTTCGTCCACGATGCTCATCCGGACGGCCAAATTTTAATCACCGGCAAGGCGCGGTAATTGCCAAATCTTTCGAGCACGCTGGATACTTTTCCTGCCTCTCGCATCGCGGTCGTCGGCGACCTGATGCTCGACGAATATTTGTGGGGCCACATCGAGCGCATTTCGCCAGAAGCCCCGGTTCCGATTTTGAGCGTCACTCACCGCGCCTCCACGTTGGGTGGCGCCGGAAACGTCGCTGAGAATTTGCGCCACTGGGGCGCCACTGTGACCCTCATAGGTGTCGTGGGCCAGGATGAAACGGCTGGCCAACTCCGCGATCTGCTCCAATCACGCGGAGTCAACGCTAAAGGAGTTCTCACCGACCCTCTTCGCAAAACAACCCGCAAAGCCCGTCTGATGTCCGTAGAACACGGCCAGCAGGTTTTCCGCCTGGACGAGGAATCAACAGTTACAGTCAAAGGTGAAATTGAAAACAGTCTGATAGGCGCGATTCGAACCCTGGACCAGAACATTCAAGCCATCGTGTGCTCCGATTATCTGAAAGGTGTCTTGTCTGAAAAAGTCTTGGCCGCAGTGTTTGAAGCCGCACGCTCCCGCGGCATCCGCTGCATCGTCGCGCCGAAAGATTCGAGTGCCGAGAAATATCGCGGCGCGAATATTCTTATGCCCAACTCAACAGAACTGCGGCAAATGACCCCGCAGCGCGCAAGTCAGGACGCCAACCAGGAAGCGTGGTTGGACGCTTCCGCGCGTAGTTTGGTTGAAGCTCTATCTTTGGAAGCCTTGTTGGTAACCCGCGGCAGCGAAGGTATGTCGCTCTTTGAAAACTCCGCGGGTGGCTTGCGCAGGGTCGATATCCCCACCATGGCGCGCAGCGTTTATGACGTAACCGGAGCCGGCGACACTGCCATCGCTGCCTTCAGCGCTGCCGTCGCTTCGGGAGCCGACCTGGGCGCCGCCGCCCGGCTTGCCAATTTAAGCGCAGGCATCAAAGTAGGAAAACGCGGAACCGCCTGCGTCGATCTCGAAGAAATTCGAACGTCGCTCAGAGAAGTAAGAGCTCCGCACGACTCCGTATAATTTTCAAACAGCCGGCTGCTCTCGCGACACCGTTCCGTCGTAGCGTTCTTTCACGTGGCTGATGAGCAGCCGGATACTGTTCGCCAGTTGCACTACTTCGCCTTCGCCGCGAATTTCAAATTCAATTTCATAATTGCCCGCCGCGGCATGGTCCACCGCTTCTTTCAAACTCATCAAAGGCCTCACCACCTGTTGCGGCAACACAAAGCTGATCCAGATACTCACCAGCAGCGTGATTGCCGACACGATGCTCAACGCCCATTCCGAATGTGAAATCAACCGTCGTGCCCTTCGGTGATCTCCATCGATACGATCCCAGTTCCGCGCCTCCAGTTCCGAAGTCAGCCGCAAAACATCTTGCCCCGAATTTTGCAGATCTGTCGTAATCTGCTGCAGCGCGGGATTCCCCTCCTGCGCTGTTTTGGTGATCTGGGTATCAAAAGACCCGATTCTCGTGCGCAACTCCTCGATCAATTGGTCCCGCGGCTTATTCCGTGCGCCTTTCAGGATGCTCCCCAGGTCTTTCTCGTACGCTTGCAAAACATTTTGAATTCGATCGGCCGGCGCTTCGCCCGGCTTTTGCATGTTTGCGACTGCGTTCTTGAATTCCTCGTCGTACTGGTGCAACGCTATCAACGCTTGATCCGTCAATGGTTGATCCGCGGCATTCAGCTCGCGGATCGCTCGCAAAATCTGCTCCAGCTTGGAAATCGACTCGCGATTAGCTTGCAGCGAAGAGGGATCGTACAGCAACAAATAATTCCGCTCTGCTCGCCGGGCCTCCAGCATCTCGATGGAAGCTTGCTGAGAAAGTGTCGCCGCCGGCGCATCGAAGCTTACGATGCGGTCCACGATCCGTCCTACCACCAGCAGGTAGTAAATCGCAAAAAAAATCACCGGCACCAGAATCAATCGCACCACCGCCAGACTAAGGGCCACACGCTTCCGCAGCGAACCACCCGGTGCGAGCACCTTAAACGATCTTCGAATCGCCAATCTCATCGTTAAGTTCTCCTCACGCCCTCCGCACCATAGCACGCCAGCGCCCCAGATTCACCGTTCCATCCCTTCCGCAACGCCGGGCCGGTCCAGTCGGCATAACCTCAGGCTTCACGCCTCGATAGACACCCTCGCCGCGCCCTACCTCTTATTCACCGGACTTAATTTCCAATGCGCCTATTCTCTCGCTTACCGGTCATTGCCTGTCATGACCCGCTGGAACGAGCCCCGAGATTCCCTGTACTCCACCGCATCTCCCTCTCGTAAAATGGTCTGGTCGATGAACAGGAGACACCAGTCCCTTCTGTGCACCGCTCCCCCCCACCCGTTCCGTAGGAGCGTCCGGTGAGGCGCGGCCAATTCTCGCGTCGCGACTGGCTTCGTCGGACCGCGCAGCTGGCTGGTGGTTTGCCTTTAGTCGGCCCTTCTGCGTTAATTTCCGAATTTCTGCAGCGTACGCAATCCGCGCCGCAACATACTCAACCCGGACCCCAGCGTCAGCCTGCGCCGCAACAGCCTTCCGAACGTCCCCCGCTGTTCGAAAACGACCCCACCAAATACCGCTTCACTCGGGACGAAGATGAATTCCTCGAGAGTATTGAGCGCACCACCTTCCAATTCTTTTGGAACGAGACCAACCCCGTCACCGGCCTGGTAAAAGATCGCAGCCACGCCGACGGCACCGATCAGCGTAATGTTGCCAGCATCGCGGCCACCGGCTTCGGCCTCACTGCTCATTGCATTGCCGACCAGCGCGGCTGGGAACAGCGCATGGAAATTCGCGATCGGGTTCGCAATACCCTGCGTTTCGTGGCTACCCGCGTACAGCACGAGCACGGCTTTTACGCCCACTTCTTGAATATCCAGAATGGCGAACGCGTCTTCCAGTCAGAAGTTTCCTCCATCGACACCGCCATCTTTCTTTGCGGGGTGCTCACTTGCCGCGCCTATTTTGACGACGCTGAAATCTACGAACTCGCCACGACAATTTTTGAGCGCGTCGATTGGCTGTGGATGTTGCAGGGCTACAAGACTTTGGCCATGGGCTGGACCCCAGAGCACGGCTTCATCAAGACCCGCTGGGACGGTTACAGCGAACAGATGATGCTCTATCTTTTAGGTCTGGGCTCCGCAACCCACACTCTGCCCATCTACACTTGGTCGTCTTGGTCCCGGCCTATTTTCGAATTCAATGGCATCCGCTACATCAGTGGCAAAGCGCCCCTTTTCATCCATCAATATTCCCACGCCTGGTTTGATTTTCGCGGACGCCGCGACCACTATGCCGACTATTTCACCAACTCCGTAATCGCCACGAAAGTTCACAAATTATGGTGTCTTGAATTGGCCCAGCAATTCCCGGATTACACAGAAGACTTGTGGGGCATCACCGCCTCCGACTCCGTTCGCGGCTACACCGCTTGGGGCGGCCCTCCGGAAATGGGGCGCATCGATGGCTCGGTAGTTTCCTGCGCCACCGCCGGCTCCTTGCCATTCTTGCCGCAGGAATGCTTGCGCGTTTTACGTTATATGCGCGAAAACTACGCCCAAAAAGCCTGGCGCACCTATGGCTTCGTCGACGCTTTCAATCCCCTCACCAATTGGTATAGCGCCGACGTGCTCGGCATCGATTTGGGCATCACCATTCTGATGGCTGAAAACGCCCGCACCGGCTTTGTCTGGGAACAGTTCATGAAAAATGACGAAGCCATCCGCGGAATGACCCGCGCCGGCTTCCACGAATTAGTCACTCCCCAACCGCTTAATTCCTGACTCTTTCGCTGGCAGCTCGCGCGATTTTAGTGGTTAGTTCGCAACCTCAATCAGAGCCAGCGAATGCGGCTGCAGCGCCAATTTCAGTTCCCCATTTTTAAGGGCCTGTTCCTCGGCTGCTGGCATCGCCGCAGCTTTGCGCAAAGTCTCGATTTGTTGTCGGGAAGGGAATCGCGGGCTTCCCATTTTTTCGTAGGCAGGCAGCGGCGACCCGTGCTCTTTATCGACGATTGTGACGCGCACCTTACTCGCCTTGACTCCCCTAAAATGCAACGTGAAACTCTTCGCCGCCCCGGCCTCCTCTGGCAAAAATAAATTCCATACCGCCACTGCCAGCGCTCCATCCTTCCGTTTCGTCACCAGCACGCTGTCGGATTTCACTTCCAGCCGCGTATCACCCAACCGGTGCAACAGCGCAAAATCATTGAACGCCGGCTTAGGAATGCTCTCTTCCGCGAACAATCCAAATCCCCCATAAAAAGGCATCTTCACCACCCCTTGCTCTTCAAACACGTCCGAGAAGTCCCAGTAACTCATCATCGTGGTCAAACCGTCGCACTCCCGAATCGTGTTCGCAAGATATGGCCCCATGTAGGCAGAATCCGTCACCGCCGGGGTGTTATCATACGCCGCGTTGTACTCCGACCAGATCAGCGGCATGTTTGGATAGGCCGAAGCCGCGATCTGCTGATGAACCTTTTTCACTGCGCGGCAAACCATCTCGTTACGCGGAATTTTCTCTTCCGTCCCAAAGACATCCTTCGCGGTGTCATTTCCATAAACGTGCGTCGACACGAAATCCACCGGCACATTTTTCTCTTTGCAGTGCGCCAAGAACCGGTCTGCCCATGCCGCTTGCGCCGTCGCAGGCCCTCCCACGCGCAGTCTTGAACTAACCCGCTTCACCGCTCGCGCTGCGTGATCATACAAATCGTAATACGTCGTATCCTTAGGATTCCCCACCCAGAAATCGAGATTCGGTTCATTCCACACTTCGAAATACCATTGCGCTACCTCATCCTCGCCGTACCGTTCCACCAGATGCCGCGTAAAAGTCTCAACCAGCTGCTCCCATTTCCCCCAATCTTTGGGCGGCGCCACATTCTGTTTGTACCAGAACGCATGTTTCGCATTGGGATCCGACGTCAGCTTCTCTGGCATGAAACTCAGTTCGATGAATGGCCGCACTTTGTTTTCCAGTAATCCGTCATAAATCTGGTCCACATACGAAAAGTTGTAGACCGGCTTTCCATCTTTATCTTCGTCGTACAGTCCGACCTCATCGTGGAAGATGGCGTGGAAGCGAACATATTCGAAGTCCGTTATTCGCTTTACCTCCCGCATATCTTGCCGGTAGCTTTCGCGCAGCGACAGCACCGCGCGCCCCGAGCCAAACATTTCTTCCCAGAAGTGTGGGAGCGGATGCGATGGCGCCGCAGCGTCGATTTCCACCGTTACCGGCGTAGCCTGCGCACGAGCGCTCGGCCCTGCCCACAACGCCAATATCATCAGGCAGACACTTGGCGCGAGCTGTCGCCCACGCAACCCAAACCTAACTCGATAAGAATTCATCTTTGCTCCTGATTTTCGCAAATGGTGCCGTGAGGGCCGCGAGCGATCTCGGCACTTACAACGTCATGACCTGGCATGCTTAGAATATCGATTTTATAGCACAATCCGTCGTTATTTGCCGCACCCTTCAGCCAGGATGCCTCTCCCATTAAAACCTGCAAACAGTTTTCAAAATCCTGGTCAACGGGTGATGCGTCTGGAACACTTGCTCGCAGTCCCAATTGCTTGCGGCCTCACGCGGACTTATGCTATTTACGAGCTCACAAATCGAATCCACAATCGTGCCGTTGCCACCGCCCAGTCGGTTGAATAGCGCTGGCTAAAGCCAACCACATGTCTAAGCCCAGATTCTTGGTCTCACTCACGACCAGCGATAACGACTATCAGATTGAGCAGGCCTACTCTGCCGAACAAGCCGCCAACAAACTCGGTGTAGAAGTTCAGATTGCTTATGCTGATAACGACGCCATCACTCAAAGCACGCAAGTCCTGAAAGCCATCCAGTCCCCGGAAGCCACGCGCCCCAGTGCCATCATCTTTGAACCTGTCGGTGGTACCGCCTTGCCACAGGTCGCCCAGGCCGCCGTGAGCGCCGGAATTGGATGGGCCGTCTTGAATCGCGACGCTTCCTACATCGCCGATCTTCGCAAGTCAGCCGCCGCACCCATCTTCTGTCTCACTTCTGACCACGTCGAAATCGGCAGAATCCAGGGCCGTCAGTTCAAAGCGCTATTGCCTCACGGTGGCTCTATCCTTTATATACAGGGCCCCTCGGAGAACTCCGCGGCCAAAGAGCGCACCCTAGGTGTGCGCGAGACCAAGCCCGCCAATATTCAGATTACCCTCTTGAAAGCTCAATGGACCGAAGAAAGCGCCACTCGCTCCGTTCGCTCCTGGCTCAAACTTGGAACTTCTCAACGCGCCCCCATCGACCTGGTCGCCGCTCAAGATGATTCGATGGCCATGGGAGCTCGCAAAGCCTTTGAAGAATTAACCAATGAACTGGACAAGGAGCGCTGGCTCAATTTGCCTTTTACCGGCTGCGATGGGCTGCCCAAAACCGGCCAATCCTGGGTCCGCAGTGGGATTCTCGCCGCCACTGTGTTTGTTCCACCCAACGCAGGCCAGGCCATCGAAATGCTCTTCCACGCCCGCGAATCAAAAAAGCAAATCCCCGAACGCGTTCTCACCGTCCCCGTGTCCATCCCCGCGCTCAGTGAACTAAAACCCCGCATGCCGAGCTAGATCATTGAAAGAGCTATCGGAATTTAAGGAGTGCTTTTCCGTGCGGGCGCTTGGTGCTTGGCCTGCAGAGCGACACTCGTAGCGACGTCTTTCTTGAATTTTTCAAAAAGTACCAGCTCCGGTGCGTCCAAGCCATCCTTTAGGTTCTTCCGCCAAATAGGACCAGTTAGTTTTCCGTCCGGGTCAAGCGAGTAAACCCAGAAAATATCTTCATTTGGCCCAATTTCGCCTCCGCCTAATCCGCCGACCGCGTGGTCGTCGGGTTGTGTTGAACCGCCCGGAGTCGAATTCCTGTTGCCCGCGTGGACGCGAATACCCCCGTTTGCGCTCGCGATTCGCCCCTTCCGAACAAATACCACAAGATCAGCTTCGCTTCGCCGAATCGTGATCTTGTACTGGCCCCAGTTCAGAATGGCTTTCTGAACGTCAGCCACCACTTCACGATCCTCCGCACTGACGTGCGGATCATTGATTGTTGCTGGGCTGTCTGCTCCGGAATAGGGTTCGACCGACACGAATTGCGCGGTCGCCAGTATCGCAGACGGCTTCTTTGCCTGATTACCCGTTTGTCCGCTAGCGAGTGATGCGAAATGTTATTGCGACAAGACTCGGAAGCATTGCAAAACGCATATTCCCTCCTGTGCGTTAACCGCGGGCTATAGTAACGGATGCCCTAATAAATCGCCCAAGTTGCCCGTAACCACGGAAATACCGGCCGATTAACGCGAATCCGATATAGCCGATCCCATTCTCGTTGGCTCAAGGTGACTCGCTGCGTTTCCATAGCTCCCGCGGCCACACTATGAAAGCGGACATTTCTATTTTGCTCAAATCGGACATTCTCACTTTGCAGCGACAGTCGCCGCGAATGCGTGTCAACGCAAAATAGAAATGTCCGGTTTTCCGCCAAGTAGAAACGTCCGCTTCCATGGGTTTCTCTTCCAAGGATGGTGCGCGGGCACACGGTATTTGGATTTAATTTTGGTTTTGGGTTTGCTGG